>Ga0136557_1000193_pt1 | contig 50799 bp, 57 predicted proteins | sample AntRauTorckE6832_FD_104796 | JGI IMG/M metagenome (GOLD analysis project Ga0136557, IMG submission 104796) | Saline lake microbial communities from Rauer Islands, Antarctica - Metagenome Torckler E6 #832 | ecosystem: Environmental > Aquatic > Non-marine Saline and Alkaline > Saline | place...
AATAAATATATAATATAATTAATTAAAAATAATATAAAATACATAATATATAAAATTTAATAATAAAATAATAATAATAATAAATATATAATTAATTATAATATATAAAATTTAATAATAAAATAAATAATAATATTAAACCCCTAATCCCCTTATAATTAATAATTAATATAAATATTTTATGTAATTATCTGTTAATATAATATTTTTTTATTAAAAAAAAAATCGTATATATTGAATATTCACTTATATATTATAAAAGTGATAGGTATCAATAATAGTATAGATTAATTAAAGGAGGTCATTTAATTATGACAAATGTACAAGAGACAATGTTTGATATGGTGGTAGAAGAAAAGATAGTAAAGAAAGAGAATTTCTTTATTCAATTTATCAATGAAGGTTATAGTAAGTCTACTATATCTGAAGCATTACTTGCAATGGTAAGTTGTAATTTAGTATTTATTAAAGATGGATTTATCTACCATAATGCAAGTGAACAACCAGATAATTGTGAAGCAGACATTGTTGAAGAAATAGAAAGAATATTAAAGTCAAATAGTTTAGGACTAGGTAGTAGTGAATTAATCAATACTATAGTTCATATAAAAGTAAATTAATAGAAGTATTCACCTATTTAATTATAGGTGAATATTTTTTTTTTGTATATATACATATGATAAAGAAATTAACATAATATTAATTAACGTTACAGGAACATAGAAAAATAGGATTTTTACAATAAAAACAGAAAGGTTGATTTATATGATGAATGGTATGATAGTCAATGAGAAATTATATATCAAAGAAAATATTCAAGAAATGGAGTTATTTTTTAAAGATATTAAGAGTAGTTCAGATATGTATAAAACAATGGATACTCACAATGATGAGTTATCTAGTATTATATATGATGAATTCAATATGTATGTATCTGATATCTACATAGTTAAGGCACATAAGCATTTCTTTGGAATGAGAATATTCCCATCTAAGGAAGAGCTACAAAATAAGACTATGGAAATAATGAACAACGATGATGGATATGTATTTAAGGATTGCAATGAAGTAGTTATTGAAATTGATTCACAATTAATCGAGAGCTTTAGTACAAGACAAATTGTAGCGGTATTATTACATGAGATTGGTCATAAAGCTGAAAACTCAAAGATAGCAGATGAGATAAATAATGTATATACCAGAAAGATGTCTGCAATATCTGAACCTGTAAAGGATTTAAACTCAAGCAACTATAAAGAAATGGGTAGAGTAGGTTCATTTACTAAGATGACATTTGCAACATTATTCTCTATGCCTAGTGATTTATTGTTGGGTAAGAATAAAACTGAGGTAAGAGCAGACTCATTTGCAGTTAAGTATGGGTACGGTCAGGCTTTATCTGAAGCATTACTAAAAGTTAGAGCATTTGTTAAGGGACAACAATTAGATGATGAAGATAGAGATTCATTTATAGGATTTATGTTAGATTTAGGTGATAATTTTCTACAACGAAGACGTAGAATTCTTAAGGATATAAAAAAGAATCTTGATATGGCTGATAGTCCATATGAACGTGAATTACTAAAATCTCAAATAAGATTTTTAGAGAAGAATTAAATTAACTTACACCTAATAACTTAATTGTTGTTAGGTGTAATAATATAAGGGGATGATTAATATGAGTAGTGATAAATATGTTATTGATCTTTCTACAAAGAATAAATCATTTTTATCAATGGCAATTATACTCAAAAAGTTAGGAGTCAAGAATAATAAATTTTTTTTAAGACTATATGATAAGAGTTTAAAAGGGGTCAACCCTCATTCTGAAGATCTTACATTAGAACAAAAAACTAGAATCGCAAATGAATGTATGAAGAATCCATGGTATTTATTACGTGAAGTAATAAGAATACCAACTGTTGCAGGAGATATCCAATATAAGCTACATAGAGGAAATCTGGCACTATCATGGGCAATGTTTAATAATAAAAGTTTAATATTATTACTACCACGTCAGCATGGTAAGACTATTTCAACTGTGTGTAATTATATTTATATCTATAACTTTGCATCAAGAAATAATGAGATACTATTTTTCAATAAGGAAGCATCAGACTCTAAACTGAACTTAAAGAGATTCAAAGATATATATGAGAATTTACCTGATTATTTACAGTTCCGTTCTAAGGATGATACTAATAAGAAGGAGTCAATATCAAGTACTAAAAATAATAATACTATAAAAGCTGTATCACCTGCAAGCAGTGTTAGTGCCGCTGATAAGAAGGGTAGAGGTAATACTACTGCATGTCAATGGCTTGATGAGTACGCATGGATTAAATATAATGAAATAATGATTCAGTCAGGTGCACCAGCGACATCTAAGGCTATGGAGTTAGCTAGAGAAGCTAATAGACCATATGGACGTATAATAACAACCACTCCAAATAACTTAGATATTGATGAAGGGAAGCATTGTCATGATATGATTGAGGATTCGTGTGACTTTGTTGAAGAAATGTATGACTGGAGTGATAGTGATGTAGATAGGTATATACTCAAGAATTCTAAGAATGACTTTATCTATATAAAATTTACCTATAAGGAACTAGGTCATAATGAAAAATGGTTGAAATCTCAAATACGTACCCTACAAGGTGATATGTTTAAGGTAAAGAGAGAGATACTTCTTGAATGGTTATACTCCACAGATAATTCAATATACACAGAGGAACAGTTAACAACATTGAAAGACTTAGAGAGAACACCAATAGGTAAATTCTTTATTGACCATTATAGAATTGACGTATATGAAGAACTCAATTTTGAATATCCTTATGTAATAGGTGTCGATGTGGCAGGAGGTCTATCAAGAGACTCCTCTACTATTCAAGTAATCCACCCTAATACAATGAAAACAGCTGCTGAGTTCAGTAATAATGTTATAGATACTGCTGAATTTAATATATTACTATACAAATTAATAAAGAATTATTTTACAAACTCATTATTAGCTATAGAATCTAATAGTTATGGTAAAAATATTCTTGATAATCTTATGAAGACAGATATAAGGAAGAATTTATACTACACTAAGAGAAGAACTAAAGGTAAACGTAAAGTTAAGGATGTAAAGAAATCAAGACATATTAAAAATAGAACTCAAACATTAGAGTATGGAGTTCCTACTAATAAAAAGACTCGTCCATTAATGTTAGAAATCCTAACAGATGTTGTGAAAAATAATCCTGAAGAAGTGGCAACAACTACTTTATATAATGAGATTAAGACATTAGAGCGAAATAGCAGAGGGAAAATAGAGCATAGAAATGGTGAACATGATGATAGTGTTATGGCTTATTTAATAGGGCGTTACGTGTTATCATATGGTGAGGACTTAAATAAATGGATAGTTCCAGGATTTGATAGTACTAAAGAATTTGAGAAACAAAATAGAAGTAAGGCTAGAGACTTTTCTAAGGTATCTAGTTATAATAATAGTTCATTTAGCAATAGTGAAAATGAATTAATGGATAAGGTTATAAATGACCAATTAAATAAGAAAGTTAGAAAGACGAATGGAATAAGTAGAATACTGTCTCTAAATAAGTAATTTTTTTTTTATTTAATATTAACAACTCAATATAGAATGAATGTATAGCGTAAAAAAGGAGTGTTATAATGAAATTAATTCCAGTTGGAGATAATGTATTAGTAAAGGAAATAAGTAGCGATATACTAGATGGTAGTGATTCTTTAATTACAAATAATCATGATGGATATTTAGTATGTGAAGTAATAGAAGATAGTGCTAAGTATACTAAAGGCACTAAGCTAATTGTACAACAAATGACTATGAAAACAAAGATAAAGTTTCATAAAAAAGATATTTTAGCAATAACGACTAGAGACATAATTGCTACAATTGAAGAATAGGAAAGGGTGAGATAATGTACTATGTAGATGAAGTAGTCAGTAGGTTATCAGACAGTATATTGTATGAAAACCTAAGAGAACAGGTTGATGAGCAGATTTTAATGTCATATAGTCCTTCAAATGTACTAGAGATATTCAAAGATAGGTACAATTTAATTAAGCTTAAGTACTCTGAAGATGATGAAGTAATGGAAAAAATATTAGAAGAAAAATTCTCTATATACGAGAGTTTATTAGAAGACATAGAGACTAAATTTGACTTAACTACAAATATTGGGAGACATGAAATATTAGATGATGACTTTTTCCTATATATTGATGCTCTATACAAAGCATTTATATTAGATTATAAGGAAAAATTAATAGATTTCATTGTGTCTGACATTAATGAGAATAAAGAAGACTATATAGAAAACTTTAAATCTGATTTAAATAGGAAATCAATTCAAGTGAAGTCATTAAAACGTGTATTTAAGTCTATTGATGAGGTTGTTATTATAGTATCTGTAAGAGATATAGTAAACGGTATAATCAATACTAATACTAATTCAGAGAATATTATGAAAAGTATTATATCTACTGATGAAATGGAATCGTCATTAGCTCTAATCAATGAAATATTCTTTGAGGAAAATGAGTTAATGGGAATGGTAGGACCAGAATTCTATACTAACTTTTTTAAACCACTACAATCAGAGTCTGAAAATAGAAATGATTTGATAATACAAATAACTAATGAAGTGACTAAAATGTTACCAAAGAGTGATGATTAATAATATAATAATAGGAGGATGGACATGCAAACAGATACTATGAAAGATTTAGTAGAAGCCTTTAAAGGTTTTGATGAGTTAGATAAGAGTGATAAGAAAGAATTAAAAGAATTAGATAAAATAATCAATCAGATAGATAATCTAAATAAAGATCTAGAAGAAGAGATTGATGGTTTTGACTTATCTAATTTATTAGATGATGAAAAGATTTATTTATATAAGTTAAAGAAGTTGAGAGATACATTAGATGAGAGTGATACTGAGAAAATAATTGAAGTTGACTACTTAATGAATCAATTTAAATTTATATACAGTATTGAGCCTCTATTTGATAAGGAACTGGCTAAGGATGTTAAAGAAGATTTATCTAATGGTGAAATGAAAATTATTACAGAAAAAGTTATCCATATATTAGGCAATAGTATGTATACTTTCAAAAATCCTAGATTCTTATTTACTAAGTTAAATAAAGTACTGAATGGTATGAATAGAAAGAATAAGAGATATTTTATTTACACTTTTTTTAAATTTATCGTTGAATGTGATATCAACAGAAACTCAGTATTTATTTCCAAGCTAATTGATAGGTTAGACCGTATAGAATCAGAATTCGATTTAGTTGAGAAAATAAATGAACATATCGAGTTCGTTGATAACTTATAACAATCTATTAATAATCTAAGAAAGGAGTGATATTGATGGGTTTTACATTCTTGAAAGAAGAAAATAATAAAGTCTTTTTTGATGAAGAGTATATGGAAGTATATATACCCGAATTCTACTTTAAAAAAGGAATTTCTAAGATAACATCAGATAAGTTGAATACCATAGGACTGTTCTACTTTATGGTTAGCGATAGTAAAGATAAAAAAGGTGAGATATTTAGTTTAGACTTACCAGTGGATATCACAATAAACTTTTCGTCTAGCTTTAAGGATAAATTAAAGATTAAGTCAGATGGAGAAGAAAAATATAGAATATTTCAGTTATATAAAGGTGATATATTCTTAAACTCGGACAGTATAGAAGAATCAGCAACTAGTACAGAGAACTTCGTTAAACTGCTTCATGGTGGTAAATTAGCTAATACTATACCATATAGTGAGGTAATTGATTTATATCATAGTAATTTAGATATAAATGACGTAAATGTAGGTGTTCCCTCATTTATACTAGAATTTATAGTAGCTGAATTATACCGTAATAAGGATAGTTTAGATAAACCTTTTAGAAGAACTATAGGTAAAGAAAATTCTAAAGCAACTGAGTATGATTATGCAACTGTTAGTTTAAAGAGTCTTGCAAACTTAAACTCACAATTTACAGATATTACATTTGAAGACATGAACCAAGCTATAATATCAAGTGTAAACAAAACAAGAACTGGTGCGGATGAAAATGAATCTCCGTTAGAGAAAACTATGAAATACTAGAGAGGATGTTAAATAATGGATTTTAATGAAATTATTACAAATGTATTGGTGGTATTGATAACAGGTTTATTCACCTTTGTGGTTAGATTATTACAAGTATATCTAACATCAAAGATTAAGTTAATTGAAAGTGAAAAAGATGACAAGTACTACGAACTTAAGGCTAAATACATCACTATTGGTAAAGATGTATTATTCGAAATCATGATGGCTACAGAAAGTAGTATAGTTAAGTCTCTTAGAGATTCTGAGGGTAAACTAAGTAAAGAAGAAGGTATAAAAATTAAAGAGGATGTTACTGAGGAATTTAAAACAACTATAAATAATGAAACTAAGAAATATATTACAGATATGTATGGTGATTTAGATAACTTTATTGATATCATAATTGAAAGTAGTGTAGATTTAGTTAAATAGACACAAAATCCCATTACCTATTAAGGGTAATGGGACATTAACTCAACAATTTTCTGATATTATAACAAAACAAATAATTAAATAAATGATAATAGTTGTTAAACAACTTATATTAAGAATTATATTTAATTCAATTTTATTAATAAAATTACAAGAAAAGGAGAGTTATTATGGCGAAATATTTACATCCAAGTGTAGAAAGTACAATAGTTGATAATTCTATTACCTTTTTAACATCTGAAGGTACAACACAATTATTTGCCGCTTTCACTTCTGATAAGGGTGAGGATAATGTAATTAAAATGATTACATCACCGTCTGAGTTCTTATTCGAGTATGGTGAGCCTAATATGCGTAAGCATGGACAATCATTATACAATATAATGAACTGGCTTCAAAGTGGTGGAGGACTTTACGGATTAAGAGTAATGCCTGATAATGCAGGTTACTCACATACAATGTTCGGTCTTCAGACTAAAATAGGTAGTAAACAAGTAAAAGATTCATCTGGTACATTAGTTAGTTTTGATGACGTTGAAGTTAAAACAGTCGTTAATACTACTGAAGTTAATAATGTTAGTGATGGTACTTTAGTTAATGAATTGACTAAGGAACGTGACGTGACAGTTGATGGATTTGAAACAAATATGCTTTTTGGTTTATATCCAAAAGGTAGAGGTACTAGTTACAAATTAGGATTCAAAATGTATCTTAATGATGAGTTCAAAGAGACATATGATTTCAATGTTTATTCATTAGAAATTACACAAATTAGTTCTTCAGGTTCTATTGAGAGTATTGAAGGTCCTTTCAATGTTTCACTTGACCCTGATGCACAAAGTATTAGTGGAGAGTCAATATTCATAAAATATATGGTTGATAAGTATTCTAATATTGCTAATGTTATCTTCAATGAAGACGCATATGGTAAGATAGGAGAAATCATTAATCCTAATGTTCATCCTAAGAAATTAGACATGATCACATTTGATAGTATGGAACAAGTATATGCAGATAGCATTACTGGTTCTGAAGAAGATTTATTAATTGCTATTAATGAATATGATAGTAATGGAAACGCTACAGGTTCTAATAACCTAGTAGATGTTGACGATAGTATTGAAAAATTCATCGTAACTGCAGATAATAATTATCGTAGTCATGATTTAGATGCTATGAATAATACAATTGATAATGCTAAGTTAGTTCTTTCTAACGTTAAAGCAGGTAGCTTTGATACATTAACCACTGAATTAGTTAATACTACTGATGGTACTTTATATGTAGCACATGATGACTTAGTTGGTGTGACAGAATCTGTTATGACAACATATGAATCTGTTAAGTCTACTTATGACACAGACCAATCTGATGCTTCATCTGTACTAGCCTCAGCTAAACAGTTAGTTACTGGTTCTAGAAATATTGTTCCATTATATGAAGAAATACGTGATTATAGTGAGACAATCGAGAGCATAGCTGAAACAACTAATTTAAATAATGAAATCGATGCTATCAGAAATGAAATCGTTGATTATGATATCGTTAATATAAAATTGGGTAAATACAAGGGTCTTTTAGAAGATGCTGATAAGAATGTAGACACTGAATATGCTAAGTATGGTGATGATATTACTTCAACATCATTAGTTACTTCTATTTATGATTACTTAGGAACTGCTGATGAATTAATCACATTCTTAAAGATAAATGATGGCGACACTAATACTTATGCTGATGATGATATTACTTCTGCAGAGAGCACATTAGCCACGTTACAGACTGAATATAATGAAGTTATAAATTCATTTGCTATTGAGTCTGATAAAACTGTTGCATTAGAAGCTATTACAACTGGCTATGCTGGTTTAACAGATACTCTATTAGATGCAATAGAAAAAGTAAGAGTTGAAAATGGAATTGATATCGTTGATTCACTAATTATTAGAATTGATGATGCTTTCACATATGCAAATGCAGTTGCTACATCTGCAGAAGGAAATGTAAATGGCTCTGATATACCTGCTATAGTTGATATCGTTGAAGGTAAAATTGCAGATTATCAATTAGAATTAGTAGATATTGAAAGTAATGCACACGAATATACATTAGAAGATTTACCAACTGGAACATTCTTAGTTAATGGTTCTGATGGAGATTTAGATGTATCAGATTCAGCATTAAGATCACAAACTGTTGAGTCGTTATTAGTTCGTGCTTATACTGGTCTAGTAGATGATAATATTCTTAATAAGAAATTAATACCTGTTGACTTAGTATTAGATGCAAATTACACACAATCAGTTAAAGATGCAATTTCTGAATTAGTTAAAGACATTAGACGTGACTTTATGGGTTTCCTTGATACTGGATTCCAAGCAACACCAAAGCAGTCTATTGATTATAGAAAAGCTAATAACGTTAGTGACTTTAGACTTGCAGTATATACACAAGACTTAATTGTTAGTGATGCAGAATATACTGGTAAAGATATTAAAGTAACACCTACGTATATGTTAGCGGGAATGATTCCTACTAATGATGATTCTAATGGTATTCAATACCCATTAGCAGGAAATAGAAGAGGTATAGTATCAGGATTTAAGAAGTTATCTTATAACCCTAATGAACCTTGGAAGACACAGTTATATAAAAATCAGCTTAACTATATAGAGTCTGATAATAGACGTACTAGATTTGGTACTCAATTAACTTCTCAGAAAGCAACATCTGCATTAAGTAACATTAATAATGTACGTGTATTGCTTAAGATTCAGAGAGATGCTGAATTAATGATGGAAGATTATCAATTTGAATTTAATGATCCTAATACATTAACAATTGCACAAAGCAATTTAAATGGATATCTTCAGAAGTGGGTTACTAATAAAGCTTGTACTTCAATTAGTGGTACTGTATATGCGTCTGAGTATGATAGAAAGCAGAAAGTAGCTAGAGTAAGAATTGAGTTAGAGTTTAACTCAACAATCGAAAGAATTTTCATTAGCTTAACTGTTAATTAATAATAATTAGACTAAGGGGTTGAGTTTACTATAAACTCTCCCTTTATTTTATATAACTAACAAATAATTAATATAATTTGAATATAAAGAAAGGAATGGGAATATATGATTAAACCTGGAGCGTCTATAAATAGCTTTAACGTTAAAAATGCTTCCAATTCGAATTTCTTTACAGGTTCATTCGACTTACAAAAGATGGAATATGATAATCTTGTTACAGGTTATGCGTTCTTCATTTGGGTAACACTACCTAAGTGGGTAACAGATACTTATCCTGATTTTGCAGTAATGACTGAAAAGAATTTCAAAGAATTTGGCGGTTTAAGTGACATTGAATTAGAAACAATCTCTGTTACACATGGCTTCAATGCAAATGAGTACCATATTGCAGGTGGAATTAAGAAGCAAAATACTGAATTTACAATTAAGCACCAAGAATTCAGTGGTTCACCAATGAAGAATATGTATCAGTATTGGGTAACTGGAATTAGAGACCCTGAAACTGGTCTTGCAACTTATCCAAAGATTCATGATATCGATTATGCATCTGCTAATCATACTGGAGAACTAATTTACATTGTTACTAGACCTGATGCGAACAACGTTGATAAAAACAATATTGAATTTGCGGCTTATTATACTAATGTAATGCCTAAGGCAATTAGATTAAGCCACTTCAACTACACTCAAGGTACACATGACCAAGTTGAATATGAACAATCATTCACTGGTGATTTGAATCTTTCAGCTAAAGTTGATGAGTTTGCTAAAGAATTACTTAAGAAAAATAAATATGGTTTCAAAGAAATGGGTGCGTTTGATCCTACAGGAGATAACGGAAGCGATAATATTTCTGATTCATATGATGAATCTAAAGATATTACATCCACTGAAATTGACAGATCAGCTCATGGTAGTGCTGGTTAGTATAAATAATAAAAATAAGACTATAACCTTAATTGGTTATAGTCTTTTTATTTTTATTATATTACCAAGAACTTCCTCCACCTGAATCTTCGTCTTCTCCTCCGTCTACAAGTAGTTCATCCTTTGTTTTACCTTTAATAGCATTTTCATAAATAGTATCATATCTACTCCATTCAATTGATGGAATAAATTCTTTAGTAACTGTCTTCTTAAATCTTCTCTTTAATTCTTCATCTTCTGTTCTATCACCCATATAAGTTTCAACTATGAAATTTATAACGTCACCACTATTACGTATCTGTTCACTTAAGTTACTTACATTAAGTGATGATGGTGGTGGGAATTCTACAGATATATTCTGAAGTATACTTCTAACATCAAAGTCTTCACCTTGTTTACCTTTATGATCAAATTCATTCTTATAAATCATTCTAATCAACTTATTGAATCCCTCTGCCATCATAGATTGCTTTACTATAATGCTTCTAATGAATTTACCATTCTGCATTGCTAACGAACGTACAAACTCAGTATCACTATAAGAAAGGAAATCTTTAGGTATACCTACGCCTGAAATCATAGCTTCAAGTAGATACTCAGAGAAGTCATTCTTAATATCAGTGTCAAGACCATCAGTTCTATCAATTTCAACTGGTTTTTCTCCATTAACTACTGGAATATAGTAATCCTGGAACGTACCAACTGAATTCATAGCAGTATCTATATCTTTAAGGTTATCCATAGTTATATCTTTAGTCTTAATATCTCTTACAAAACTCTCTACAGCTGCTTCGCTATCTTCATCTAACCCAACTTCTATATAAAAAGTTCTCTTATCTGGACTTCTAACTAATTTACTCATTAAATCACTAGTTAAAACAGTTAAGTACATTTTAGCTGTAAATAGTATATTTTTATATAAAGACTCCCCGTAAACAGACCCATCATCATCACCTTTGAAATGTACTACCTCATCTGGTTGTAGATATATAATTTTTACCTTACCATTTGTTATATAGTTATTTCTTAAAAGGTTATGAATAATATTCTTGAATTCAGGATTATCTTTTATAAACGTCTTATCTATTTTACTAGCTATATTCTTAGCAAATATATCATTTACAAGTTTTACTTTTTTATTTGTATTATCGTCAAGGTCACCATTTGAGAAACTTAAGTCTATATCAGTTATAGCTTGATTAGTACTCTTAGATTCACCAAATCTTTCATCTCTCTTTTCAATATAATAATAACCATAGTTAACGCCTTCTACTTCTAGTTTTATAACATTCTCAGGTTCTAACCTCTTTACTATAGAACCATTAAGTTCAATTGCATTATTCTTATCATCTTTAGACTTATTATTATCTCCCCCAATATTGTCTCCAATAGTAGTACTTTTATCAGATGCAAAGTCCTTTTGTACTTGTTTTATCTTATTTGTTAATGACTTACTATCATATTCAACTTCAATATTTTCATTTAATATCTCAGATATATAACTTTGCCAGTTTTCTTTTAACTGTTTGTAATCATTACCTTTCATACTCTCTTGTAAGTTTAGTACTTTATCACCTTTAGACTGCTTATTCATTGATTCAAGCACTGATAATTCTTCATTAGTTAAACGTATATCTTCAGTACCTAACTTCTTTCCATCATCATTACTTCTATCAAAGAAAAGTTCTTCATCTTCATCTTCTACAAGTAATCTATCAATCTCTTTACTTATCTTTAGTATTGCGACAAATTCATCACCATTCTTTAAAGCATTCTTAATATACTTCTTAGCATTATACTTAATATTGTAATTCTTTTTTATCCTATTTAAATTAGACATTACAATATCCTTAGTCACTTCTGAAGCTATATCATTATATTTTACATTAAATATGTTCTTAGTGAAATCATCTGGTGATAATATATTATCCACATATGTATCTAAAGCTTGTCCCATCTGTGGTATATTATTATAGATTAAGTCGAAGTTATGATAAAGATTAAATCTATCTTTCTCTGAGAAGAATATATCACTTATAGCATTCTGATATTCATCAGTCTTGACTATATCATCTAATTTTATAAGTTCTTTCTTCTTATTCTTCTTACTATCTTCATCCTTCTTCTTGCGGTTTTCATTATTACTAACACTATTGAAAAAGTCCATCATTTCTGAGCCAGTATTCTGCTTATACTTACCATTAATTTTGTTTATGATACCCTTAATCTCGGTTATATCTGCTTTATTGGAATCATGAACATCTTGATCTGTTCCATATATAGCACCCGTTGTTAAACGATTTAAAGTATCTAGTATCTTATTGTTCTTCTTTTTAGCCATATTATACAAGTCTAAGTTATTAGACTTACCACACCTCCTAATTTATGTTTTAAATTTAAATATATATTATAATATTGATTAATTAATAATTTGTTAAGGTTTTTATTTTAATAATGAAAGGATGATTGGATGGATAAAAAAGAAAATAATATAATTTCAACAAAAATAAGTGATTTTATTGAGTATACTCTTAATGAATTTGAATCAGTATTCAAAGTATTAAGAAATGGTCAAATGTCTAATGTGATTAATCTGGAATTTGCTCAAATAGAGCCATTATATCTTGTATTTGAACCTAGTGGAGTCTACATAATGAAACAGGATACCTTAGTCATAAGAGCACCGATAGAGTATCATAGTTTTAGACATGCTGGAGGAGATAAGCCTGGAGAACAATTCCAAGCATATTTAAAACTAGAGTATATTAAATATGACTATAATTATAATACTAAAGAACAATTCCAAGCATATTTAAAACTAGAGTATATTAAATATGACTATAATTATAATACTAATTGGAGGAAATTTATATTTAATCTGAATAGTGATAATGTGTCATATAATGAGGATAGGTCATATAGTATAAGTAGAAGAAGTAGAGGTGTAATACGTAAACGCTTCAATGTCTCAGAGTATATATTTGAGGAGGATTTAATCTAATGTATGATGATGAATTAAGTCAAGTCGACAGATTCAATAAGAATATACTACCTATATTTAAAGAATTATTTATACTCTCAAATCATTCGGTTGATTTAAATTCCGTAGTCCTATATTTTAAACTAAGTGAAGATATTAAAAGTGTTAAGGCAGTATTTAAGAAAGATGCAACATATATACTTAGACATAAATCTACAGGAGTAAGAAGAAAGAAGTACGTAGATAAAGACTTGGGGAGAATGTATAAGCATAGTATTGTAACAGAATATACCGAGATTGAGCACATAGCTAACGATAAATTTTATACTTCAAATTGGAAAAATTTATATTTAAACTAAGGTGTAATGAGAATATGGAAGAAGGAGAAGTATTTATATTAAAAAAAAAGTAGATGATGGTGACAATAGTCACTTTAATGTTTATGAATATGAGAGGAGTAAGACAAGATAATGATTAATATAAAAGAACCTACTATGAATAAAGAAAGTATTAGAGAAAAAAAAATATGGAAACATTTATTAAAGAGTATTTACCTGTATATGAAAGTATATTAGATATACATTGTGATATTAAATTAAACACAATAATGATAAGCCATAGAGCTATAAATAAGAAGTTGTGTGTATTATTATCTGATGAATGTATTGAGGTTATGATTAATGGAAGAGCATCTATACTTATAAAAGATATGAGTGACCTTGGATTCATTGATACGTATAGGAGAATTAAAAGTATACCTAATGATACCAACTCCTTAAATAACTGGAAAAATGTAGTATTTAGAATTAATAGCAGTATGATTGATGTTGATGATTATGACAAAATGTATGGTATTAATTTAGGTTTTGAAAATGAGATATATAACTTAGTTGAACTCAAAGAGATTATTAATACTGGATATGATAGTTATGTAATGGAGGTTGAATAATGAATAATAAAAATTCAGAAGATTTAAAACCATTTATACTTCAAACATCACATGGCGATCAATATAATAAATTTCTCTGATGAGAATTTGATAAATAAGTTTAAGTTAACATTATTCGGAATAAAGACTGAGAAAGATAGTATAGAAACGACTGAGTCTGTAAAGGGTGATTATATAGACAATGGTGGCTTAGGTTTAATATTTAGTATGGGAGGATGATGTAATTGAGGGCTAGTAAAGAAAAATTTTCATATGATGTAGATAAGATTAACAAAAATATAGATTTATTCATTATAAACTTTAAACCTGTTATAAATGAATTATTCCTTAATGACAATTCACAATATGTAACATCATGGGAATATAAAAATTCACTATCAATATTAATATTAATAGAACCAAAAATGGAAAGTGATTGGAATAGATTTATAGATTTTATCATAGGTGAGGATTCTGTAACTATTGTAGACTCTGTATATGACCTACAGATAGATGAAATAAAATTAGATGACATTAATAAATTCAAGTCAGCTTTGTTTAAATTATTTAACAATGGTACACCTGAAACAAAAGATGGAGACATTGTTACTAAATTTAATACAGATACGTTAGTGCTTGAGTCGGGAAATACAGAACATTATAAAATTAAAGTGGGAGAAGTTGAGTTAAAGGAGAGATAATATGAAACATAATTATGCTAATGATATTAATTTACTAGGTTCAAAATTTATGAGTGATTTTTTTCCAATCATATGTGATACATTTATTAATGGAATTAAAAGTTCTATGGATTACTCTAATGAAATGAAAGTGACTAAATTAAGAGATGATGAACCATATGTAATATTCAATTGGGATGATAAGTGTGTTAACATAGTAAGACCAAAGGATAATGCATTATTTTATAGTATACCAATTGATGAGGTCGAAGATTTTAGACATTATTTATTTGAACTTGTTCATGATACTGTTGTATTTACTAAAGATGTTAAAATAGTGGAATTTACAGTAAAAGAGTATGGTTCTAGAAAATATAATATGATCAATACGGTATCCAACTTATGATCTTCCCTTTAAAAAGTGAGTTAGCGGTTCTTAGAGGTCTTGATAGATTTAAAAAGTTATTTAAATCTATTATAGATGAAACATTTGGGGAGACTAGTGTGAGTATATTTAAGAATACACTAACTATTACAACGAGTACAGATAGAAGAATATTAATAGTTGTGTATTCTAACACTTTCGACTTAGCTTTATATTTTAAACATAAAGGACCTATATACCTAATTGATACAATGGATATAGATGATGAAAGAATTACTAAATTCAAATCACATGTATTTAAAATGTTTACAGATGGAGATTATGGTGTCGATATTAGTAATAAATCAAGTGGATGTGTAGTTGAAACAGTCATTGAAAATAATGGTGACTATGTAAGATTATTACATTCTGAAAATAGATAATGAGGTGATAAAATGAGAGGACTTATATTTGAAGACGAAAAAATCTATGAATATGATAAAATAGCTAACACAACTAAGATATTCAATACGAAAATAGAACAAGTTATACCAGGACTAAAGCATAAAGATAAAGTATCCAGTCCAAATTCAGACAATATCATAAAATTAAGTCCAGATTTTACAATGGTTATATTGGATTGCTTTGCAGTAATAGTGACTAATAATTTAGCTATAAACATGCATGGTATACAATCAAACCCAAGAAGTGTGAAAGCTAGTGAGAATCAATGCGTGTTAGTAGTAGGTGAATATAGTCTAGATGAGGATGGTATAAGTAAATTAAAGCCAGATTTATTTAAGATATTTACCAGCCTAGGGATTATAGACCCTTTATATAACGTATCAGATTCATATTATACACTTAATAATATACGAGGATATACTAAGGCATCAGGAGTAGGTTTATTTCTAGGTTTATATAAAAAGTTTGATAATATAGATGAACTAAGGGAAAATAATTATAGTGTTAAAAGATACAACTATGGTGATTGTGATAATTCAATTAGCGATATAATATAATATTAAAGGAGGTGCGTACTGTTGCATTATAGAAAGAAAGTTAAAGTAAGTAAACCTGGAAAACCTGACTATAACTTAATAGAATCGCTTGATGTTGTATATAATATACTTTACAGTATATTTGGTATACCTAAATCTGGTGATACTAAATATTATTATGACACTTTAGATCAGCTTATAGAGTCGAGGTGCAATGTAATACGTTTAAGAGTGTGGGGAACGGAATATGCAATATTAATTAGGGATAACGTAACACTTACTGTTAATGTAAGTTGGTCCAACATTTATAAAGTCATTGGGGAATATAATTATACTGATCTAGCCTCTTTTAAATCTGAGCTATTTAAGATATTTGTAGGTAATGAAATTGGAATGGATAATTTGCAAACATGTATATTTACTGAAGATCATGGAAACACATATAGACTAAGTAAGCATCCATCAATACTAGGTTATTCTTTGACTGCAGTATAAAATGAAAGGGTAAAACCATTAGTGGATTTTAAGATTTTATATGCACTTGAAAAGCAATATGATAAGCATAGAAGATTCAATATAACAAATATTGACAACCTAAATAAGAAAATACATGAAAAGATAGTTATGAATGCAAGTGTATATTATGGCGATTAAGGAGGTAATATAATATGAAAAATAAATTATCCATTGCACGGTATCTTTACTCCAATCAAGTCCAGAAAAGTATAAGGAAAATACTAGTAGACCTTAGAATAGAATCAGGAATGAAAGTAAGTGTTCATGAGTTGTTTATTAATGACCATAGAAGTAATATAGTTAAATTTTCACTTAATGGTACTGAATTAGGTATATTGATTACACATGATAATAAGTTGGAATTATTATCAATTGATGATGATACACAGTCTATTGCTCTATTGTTAAATATATGTAGTGGAAAAAGCAGTATATTATCAGATGAATTAAGAGATAGTATAATAATTGAATTACTTAAACTTCATATGAATGGAATCCCTGATAGATCCCCTATATTCTATGCGACTTTCAATCTTAGAGTTGATAAACTCACAAGAGATTTTATGTTTAGTTTATCCGTTATAGATATTAATGAAGGTATTAGCAATTTTATAAAGGAATTAGGTGAATATGAATCTTAATAAAGTTTCTAGTAAATATAATAAAATTAAGAGTGAATTTTTAGATTTGTCACCTACTGATTATTATGAAAAAATGAAGATCTTAGTGAATATAGATAAGTTGTATACTATATTAGAAATCGTAACTAGTGAACTTAGAATGGATGTAGAAATCAATAAGACATACTCAAATTTTATAAAACTTGAAATAGATAATATGAATTTTATATTTATTATGTATGAGAATGGCAGTATATTAATATTTAAAGAAAAAGAGAATGATATAAAGAAACACATCGATTATAGACTAATAAATGAATATACACTTGAAAACAACTTCGCTAATGAATTTAAGACAGACTTGTTTAAAATAATGACAGGTGATTACAATGGAATCCTTTCTGTAGAACTATCTTTTTCAACAAGTTATGTCTATGAAGAAGGCTTCTTTAAGACTGCAAAAATCAGTGGGATTATATCTGCAAGTCAGGAATAATTTCACTATTTTTTTGCATAAAATAACTATTAACAAATCAATAAACTTTAAGAGAAAATAAATGAAAGGGCGGTTGAAAGTTCATGGGAGATAGAATAAAATTAATTAATACAATATACTTCCCACAGAAGTATGGAAAAGGAAATAAGTTTAATGATAAACTAATTAAGATACTTAGAAATGAGGAAACTGGAGAGAAGTATTTTGAGTTAGTAAGTGATCCAAAGATGTTATATTTCATAAATAAACCAGAGCATTACCAAGAAATACCTACTGCACATATAGAACCTGAGAAGGTAAATTTTGTAGAGGTTAATAATAGGGATTTATTAAAAAGTGTAGCTAATGAACTAGATGAATTAGAATCTAGGGTATATGAGGAAGAAGTTAACTACAATACCTCATTCTTTTATGACTGCTTAAAGAGTGGCAATGCAGGTCATGCAAGAAAATTACATTTAGACCCAAATGTTCATAGAAGTGATATGAATATAGAAGATTATTATATATCAAAGCATATGTTAGATAATCCTATGGAAGAAAGCGATTACAAACCAACTAAGGCATATTTTGATATCGAGGTAGATGGTATTGATGTAGATGGATTCCCAGAAGAATCTAAAGCTGAAGCTCCAGTAAATGCTATAACACATTGGGATAGAGAAAGTGAAACATCATTCACATTGCTATTAAGACATGCTTCTAGACCAAATCCACAAATTCCTGAGTTTGAAAAGAATATAGATGAATTTAATAAGAGAATGAACAAGAAGTATAAAGACCAATATGGTTTAGATATTACATTTAAGACTAAATTCTATGATGATGAGGTTGAGTTAATTAAAGATTACTTCAATATAGTCAATATCACTAAACCTGATTTTAACAATGCGTGGAATATGAAGTTTGATATTCTTACGTTAATTAATCGTGCTAAAAATCAAGGTGGAATAGAAGCTGATGAATTAGTTAGTCATCCAGATATGCCCTATAAGATGGCATACTATTATGATGATGATTACAATAATAAATTTACTGATAAAGGTGACTACTTTAAATGTGCTTCATATACTCAATATAATGATTTACTACTTTTATATGCAAACTTACGTAAGGTAAGTGGACAAAAAGAATCATATAAATTAGATGCTATTGTTGAAGAAGAAATAAATGAACAAAAGTTACCAATAGATCCTAATAATGAAGGAATTGATATAAAGAATTTCCCATATAAAAATTATGAACGTTTTGTTGAATACAATATTCATGATGTTATGCTATTGGGTTTACTTGAAGATAATAATGAAGATATAGAAACTTTAGATATGATTGCTTCTATGACAAATACTAGAAATATTAAAGCACTAAAAAAGACTATTTGTCTTAAGAACCTAGCTATTAAATACTATTTCCAACAAGACTACATTCTTAGTAATAATAGAAATAAAAATTATGGAGGAGTTAGACCTATAAGTGGTAAGTTCCGTGGTGCGTATGTGGCTAATCCTAAGTTAAATAAGAATGTGGGGGTTAAGATTAATGGTAAAAACTCTAAATTTGTATTTGATTTAGTTATCGATATGGACTTATCTTCATTATACCCATCTATACTATCTGCATTTAATATAGATATTACTACACAACGTGGTAAGATCATTCTATATGATAGTTTAGAACTTGAAAATAAGAAAAATGATATAATTGAATTATTAGATGAAAAACAAATATTCTTAGATGATATTGATAAGTATGGTATTGGCAGTGATCTATGGATAGAAGCATGTAAGAAAGAATATCCAGATGTATATAGAAAGATACGTAAAGAGGGATTATTATCAGAGGATAAAGGTTATGACTTTGTTGATAAATTATCCAGTAGAGATTATATAAGTTTAGGTAAAGAGTACTTCAACTTACCTAACCTAAAAGAAATGATAGAATTAGTCTCATAATAAAGTATATATTATAAAATTGGTTGAGTGATATTTTATATAACTAGAGAGGGGTGATAAAGATGTCAGATGATATAATAATTGATGATAAAGAAAAAGTAGATTCAATACTATGGTTTCTACATCATCTGAATCAAGGATTCAAAAAGAATTTTGACTCATCAGGGTATTATTATTTTATTGATGACAATGAAGTGATTGCTATTGATGATGAACAAATTACACCAATAATCACAGGTGTTCCATATGAAAAGAAATACAGTAGAAAAGATGATTTTATTGAGTTCTTCAAGGGTAAGTTAGTGATGATGAGAACCTTTAATGAAGATGAATATGATGACGATAAAATGTCATTTTATGATTTTTACAATAAGAAGAATGATAATAAAGTTAAGAGAAAAGATATTATGTCTAGAATAATCTATAATCATGACAAGGGATTATTTAGAATTGAAACTGAAGATGGTGAGTTCTATGAAACTATTGTAGATAAAGATAAGTATAGGGATGATATGGAGTTACTTAAAAATTTTAGAAAAAGTATTGATGATGTAATTATATTTAAAATGCCTATAGACTATGACCAATTTCAGGAAATGAAAGACCTTAGAGATGATGCTAATATCTATATTAATTTAGACAGTAAAAAACTAACTTTCAAAAAGCCTTTGGATGAGAACTTTTTATTAGTTAAGTTTAATTATAGATACTTTAGTAAATTTACTAAAAAGGGTAAAGGTTATGTAGCGTTATATTTCACTGACCTTGATAATGATATCTATACTATAGAGATAAATATAGAGATTAGAAATAGGTATAAGTATAGTCAATTTTTCAATGTTGTAGATTTTTAAAAGAGTGGGAGTGATGATTATTTATGGAGAACACTTTAGGACTGATTAAAGATAAGGAATTAGAGAACAATGTAACTATTGTATTAATAGATTTAATTGAATGTATAACTGATAAGGACTTTGATAATCTGAATGAACTATTAGAAAAGCATATAGAGATGGTCACTGAGTTTTCTAAGGAGTATTTAAAAAACGAAGACAATATAGGTGAGCTGTCTAACTATATAGGTTCTATTGCTCTTAATGAGAAGACTGGAGAGTATGGTTTAATCCTAGCACCAGATAAGGAAGAATTTATTAACACTAAGAGCTTTGCAGTAATTACTTTAGGTAGTGGTGCAATTGAAATGCAATCTTGGGAAAATGATGTGACAAATGTTGATATTGAATTTACATCTGATGTTAGTGAATTTATTATAGAACGGAGAATGAAAAGTCAAAGTTCAACTTTTATTCAGGACTTAGATATATCAAACATTAAAGAGTCATATAAGTATGATAAGAGTAAAGAATTTGAAGAAATTGTAGTTAACTTAACTAAAGAATTAAGAAAATTAAGTGAATTTGGAAATGATGCAACAGTCTTTACAATAGATAACACTATTGTATCCACTGGTTATAATGTTGCATCTGACGGCAATATGGATTCAGCTAGAAATTCAATGGTTCAAGCTTTAAAAATGTTTAATAAATCAAATATTAACGGTAAGTTAACTATCTTTACAACAGAAGATAATAGCTTAGATAATAAATCAGTGTTAAGTATTATTGATTACGGACGAATTGTTAAGGTTGATTAGAGTAAATTATAAAGATAGGACATTTTCTATGTTCCTATCTTTTTTTAATATAAAGGGGTGAAATATATGACAGTAACTACAATGAAATTGGTTAATAGTTATAATACAGATAATAGAGAGTGGGATAAAACCTATTTAAGTATGGCTAAATTAATGGCTACACATAGTAAATGTGCTAGCAAGCAGGTAGCATGCATTATAGTTAGAGATAATAATATTCTTTCAATAGGATTAAATGGAACTATATCAGGTGATGTAAATTGTAATGAATTGTATACACATGAAGATGGTGAAAACAAAGTAAATAGTGATAAGTGGTTAGAACTATATGGAGGGAATTCAATTCCTCTTGCACATAGAGAATGGTCTAAAATGTATGAAGTACATGCGGAAATAAATGCCATCACTAAGGCAAGTAAGAATAATATAGGTATAAATGGTGCTACTGCATATACAACTCATAGTCCATGTAATGACTGTGCTAAGGCTTTGATATCAGCTGGTATTAAGCGTGTAGTATCTGATAAAAAGTTTAGGGAAAGTGCAATGATTGAGCATGCTAAGACAAGTGATATGGTTGAATTTGTTATAATAAATGAAGATAATAATGAAGAAGATGAATATAATCCTTATAATAATTTAGAAAAAACTGATGATGAGTTCAATTTCAATAGAAGGTTAGAAAGAACCGATGAAATTAATGAAATCATTTCTAAAATGCAACGAGATGATGGGCTTAGTACTGCTATTGAATCTCATTTACTTGCATTTATAGATACTCCTGTGGATAAATTACCAAATATTACTAGTACTTCAGAAATTGTATCTGAGGTACTAGAGCACCTTCTAGCGAATGTAGACTTTAATACTGATAGATATTACAATAATTTAAGGATACGTAAACTTGTATTAAATCTATTAGTGGAAGGTAATACTATTGAAGAAAATGAAAAAGAGGATATAGATAACCTATTAATTCATTTATTATATGGAGAAAAAGGTTTAGAAGTTAGAAGATATGAGCAGAGCTAAAACACAAGAAGAATTTGAAAATGAAGTTGAAGAATTAGCTGGGATGAATATAGTGTCATTGATTCATACACTAATTCACATACAAAATTAATGGTAAGACATAATTACTGTGGTCATTCTTGGAAAGTTATACCTAATAGTTTCTTATTCTCAGGTGGACGGTGTCCAGAGTGTTCAAGATTAAAGAGGACTAATGAGCATAAATTCTTATTAGAAATGTTAGATAGCGACGAATACGAACCACTAACAGCGTTATCATATGACAGACCTTTTACCCTAAAACATATCAAGTGTGGTAATATAATAAAGGGTGATACTATAACAGTATTTATACTTAGTAAAACAAAGTGTGAGATATGTGATACTAAGAATAAGTTTACTGGTAAATCGTGGGATGTATCTATCTAATTTTTGGTTTAAAAATAACACATGATTATATTTTATGAAAGGAGTGTCAATGGAGAATAAAGATTCAATATTTATTAATGAATACAAGGAGCAAATAATGAATGGTCTTCGTCTAAGCAAACCAGATATAGATGAAGATGAATTAAGTAGACAAGTAGATGTTATAATTGATGAGAGGCTTGAATCACCTGATGCTATCTTCAGTAATGATTATAAACAAAAAGAAGGTAAATTCAAGTTACTAGATTTACTTGATAATTTTATGAAGAAAGGTGATATCCTAACAGGTTTCGGGGTATTCTATAAGCAACATGATGAAACAAATAACTTAATAACAAGCATGCTTGACTATTTACTTAGTGAACGTAATGATGCCAAGCAGAGAATGTTTGAAGCTAAGAAAGATGGTAATGAAGAATTAGCAAAAGCGTTAGACAGACTCCAAGGCTCAGTGCTTAAATTACTTGCAAACTCATACTACGGTGCATCAGGTATGCCTACAAGTCAGTTCTATAATAATAGAGTTGCGGCTTCAGTAACATATACGGGAGTTCAGATTATTACACACAGTATGTTGAGTTTTGAGAGATTTCTAAGTAATAATATAAAACTAAATAATGTATCTGAAATGCTTCAATTTATGACTGATGTTATCATAGACTCTGAATTTATAATTAGTGAGATTATAAGAGAAGATTCATTCATAGATGAAGATGAGTTATTAGTTTATCTAGAGGGTATGGTAAAAGATACTGAAGGATTTGAGGAAGTTCGGAATTTAGTGTCACTACTTAATCAAGAACAACGTAATGTAATTTACTATAAGAATCAAATATATAAATTTCTTGATGCATGTGATATGGCTATGAATTGTTTAAGTAATGTAGTCGGAACAGAGTTCCTTGATGCAGGTGATGCTAATGAGGAAATATCTACTAATCTTGATTTACTATGGGATTTACTTGAAGAATTTGTATATCATGACCATAGTATATATGATAGATATGAACGTGCTATCAAAGATAAAAGAGAGTCTATATTAACAGTAGATACAGATTCTAACTTTATCTATATGAATCCATTCTATGAATTTATATCTGAAAGATTTGAAGTAGAAGATACTAAAGAAGATACTATAAGTGTAGTTAACATAGGTGTATACTTCTTAACTCACTTTATAGAAGCATCACTAAAGAGATTAACAGAGAATTGTAACTTAAGTGAAGAAAAGCAACCCATAATAAATATGAAGAATGAGTATTTATACGAGAAGTTTATGTCTACTGAAAATAAGAAACAGTATGTAGGTAGACTATTATCACGAGAAGGTGTTATGTTAGACCCACCTATAACTGATATGAAAGGCTTATCGATTAAGAAATCTAATGTTAGTAAGCGAGTTGAAGAAGTATTAACAAAAGTTATTGAAGATGAAATATTAGGCAGTGATGATATATCACTATCTAGAGTACTAAAAGAATTTAAGGCATTTGAAGCTGAAGTTAATGAGAGTCTTGCTAAAGGTGAAATGACGTTTACTACACCATTTAAAGTTAATCCATCAAGCAATTATGCATTTCCTGATAGAATGGCTCAATTACGTGGTACTATCATTCATAATGAGTTATTCCCTAATGATCCAATCGCACCACCAGAGAAAATTAACTTGTTAAAATTGAATGCTGGTAATCCAGAAGACTTAAAAGATTTATTAGAAAATGGTCATGAAGAAGAATATAAGATATTAATGAAAGAAGTATTCCATTTAGATGAGAATGGTATAAAGCCATTCCCAGGTGAACCTAGCTTTGATGTAAGTAGATTTGGTTTTACAACTATTGCATTCCCAAAGAATGTAGATAATATTCCTGAATGGATTAGACCTTATATTGCAGTTAATGAAATTGTAGGGGATAATATTAGACATGGTTTAATAATACTTAAATCACTAGGATTCAAAGAACTAAAGTTAACAGACCAGAAAACATATTACTCGAATATAATAGACTTTTAAAATATATATTATTATTATGATAGATAAAGGTTAAGTAGTCACCGCTATAAACCTTGCTATTGCTACACTCCTAAGAACTGTATATAGTAAAACTGGTGGAGCACACGCCAACCGTTTTATGTAATTATGCAGTCACCAAGCCTAGTGCGGGATTAAGTCGTTTTATAGTATTGCAAGTGTTTGGCATACTATTAGGGAGTGATGACTAGCTAAGACTTAGATCTTAAAAAGCTTTAGAGCTTTATTATGGGAAGTAGCGTTCCCATATTTTTTATTTAATTTAAACTATTTATTACAAATGAGAAGAATATTCTAAGGAGGAATTTAACAATGGCAAGAAAAGGAAAAGGTACAAAAAGCGATAAGCCAAACTATAAATACAGCAGGGATGATGTAACATATTGGGAATATAGTGATGATAATAAGCAGATTTTAAGTGTAGGCGTAAGAGAAGATAAAGACAAAGGCTACATTAATACTTTAATTAAAATTATTCCATTAAGTGATAGTGGTAAGAAGATTGAATTAGAGAAAAAGGGTAGTACAACAATTTATGATGAAGGTTTCTTTTCATTAACACAATTTGAGTTAATCAGATTAGAGAAGGCATTGAACCTAATGTTCTTGGGTAAAATATCTCAGACTGAACTGAACCATGTAAATCAAGAAGATATGACAGGTTCATTACTTGAAATTGTATCTGACCTTGATGAAAAGGGTAACACTATTATTATTATTAATATTTATGTATATGAAAATGGTGAAATTAAAAGCCAATATACTCACCAATTAAATAGAATCCAAACAATAATGACAGACGTAGATCCAGAGACTGGCGAAGGTAATGAGTTAGCAATTAATGTAGAATTCTTATCATTCTATGAAGTAATCAAGACATCTATTTCATTTGCTGGTGGTTTATTCAACTCACACTATAGTTTAAAAGCATCAACAAGTTCAAGAAATGTACGTGGCGGAATTGCTAAAGGTTCTAGAAGTAAGAAGACACGTGGTATTTCTTCAAGAAGTAATAAGAAGCAAAAGAATGAAGAAGCTGAGTCTGTAGAAACGCAGAAAGTTGAAAAGAGTACTATTAAAGGAATGTTTAATGACTAAATAAATATAAGTTAATCAATATTATACTCACAATATAATATTGATTAATTTTTTTGAATTGAGGAGGAATTTTAATTGTTAGAGAAACTTTCAAATCTTAAAAATAAAAAGAAAATAGCAACTGATATGGATGAGGTATTAACTCTTATATCCCCATTGTGGACATATTTATTATTGGAAAATAAGACACATTTTTCAGAATATATGGACTTAGATTTTGATTATAGTATGATGCACGTCTTAAACAGAGATGAATATTATCTAAATAATTGGCTATCAAATGGTAAAGAATTGCCTGAAGAAGTATTTGACTTATTCTTAGGGTTATATAAAGATAATGATAAATTTTACTCTAATTGTAGAATAACTAATTTCGGAATGACTCTGAAAATACTACTTGATAGAGGTGAGATTGAACATATCTATATAGTGACTAAAGTAATAGAAGGTACAGAAGATTATAAGAAAAGATGGGTTGCTAAATATTTAGGTACTGAGAATATAACCTTTATTTCAGTAGATGGAGATACTAAAAAGTCTGAAGCTATAAATGAGTTAGGTATTGAATATGATTTATTTATTGATGACTGTTTGGATAACATATATGATGTACTTAAGAATACTAATTCTTATAATAAGTCATTCTTTATACCTAAGTATGGATACAACAAGGATGAAGAAATGAGAGAGAAAATTTCTTCTCTAGCAACTAATAATCTTTCAACTGTATACCTTTATGAAAGTAGAATATTTAGGGAAGGTGAATAGTTGACAATGGACGGATATGAAGACATGGCTGAAAAGTATTGTAGTACAGAAGGTGGGTATTGTAGATACTGTAATAAGAAGTCATCTACAGAACAATTAGAGTTACATAATGGATGTTGTTCAGAGAAGTGTGAAAAAGGACAAAATTCATTAGAAGAATTTCTAGATTTAGAGGATCAATACTCCTAGGAGGTAGTTATGAAAGATAACAGAAATGTAGAGGGGTTTGGAGAGGTTAAGTTCAAGTTTCTAGATAGATTTATGATAGATGTTCCAACGAAGCATGAGAGAATATCATGTACTCTTCTTAATGATGAATCTATTATAAAAGATGATAATGATATACAAACCATTATAAGAGAAATATATAAGAATATTATAATAAATAATGGCAATAATGAAATACCATTTGGTAGAACTAGTGCTAATATTATGGTATCTAATAAAAAGAGTTTTGTTGTTAAAATATATTAGAATAAGACATTATATAGTTAACTCTATATAATGTTTTTTTTTTGCATTGTCTTTAACATTACATTAATAGTTAATTTTAAGAAAGGAGCAATGTATAATAAATGAAAAATGATATTTTTGATGTGAATAAATTTATAGAAATCAATGAATGTCCAGAAGTAGAGAATCCTATATTTTTAGATAAATCTAGGCATCCTACTGAAGATGGTTTATTTTCATATTCTTTATTTGGACCAGTTGGTAGTTATGATAGAAAGACTATATTTGGGTATGTAGATTTAAAACATAACTTTCTTCATCCAGTAGTATATAAAATCTTAACCACTATTGATAGAAGTATAGTACAAGTAATAAGTGGTGAGAAGTTTGTAAGTCTTGATGAGAATGGTTATCTTGTAGAAGATGATGAAAATGGGGGAACTGGTTTATCATTTCTATATAAGAACTTTTATAAAATGGATTTTAAAAAGAATGAGAGTAGAAAGAGAAATGAAAAGATTGATGTGTTCAATACTGTCAAGAGAACTGAAGCATTTCAGTCTAAATGGTTAGTGATACCTGCATTTTATAGAGATATAAATATGACTAAGTCAGGTTCTGGTAAATTAAGTGTAGATGAGATAAATAGTCTATACTCAAAATTAATAAATTTATCTAAATCAATAGACCAAGGTAGTGACTTTAGTTTTATGGGTAATTTAACTGAATATAAACTTCAACAGACTATCATGGATATATATAATTTATTTAAGGATAGTGTTAGTAAGAAGACAGGAATAATAAGACAAGGTTTAATGGGAAAGGCTATTGATTATGCTACACGTGGGGTTATAAGTGCCAATACGTATGATTCTAATAGTTGGGAAAGCAGTAATATAAAGTTTGGTTATTGTGGTGTTCCTTTAAGTCATGTAATAAATCTATTCTTTCCTTTTTTTATATACCATTTAACTGGTTATTTCGAAGAAATATTTTCAGTTACTAAGTATATAAAGACTAAGTCAGGCAAACAGTATATGTTAGAAAATCCTATGGATGACTTTACGCCTGATAAATTTAAGAAGCTACTTAACCTATATATTAAGAGTCCTGATAAAAGATTTATGCCTATTGAAGTTAATACTGAAAAAGGTAAAAAGAAACTTAATATAATTGTAGATGGAGAACCTAGAATATTTACACTTACTGATTTACTGTATATAATTGCTACAAAAGTAGTAGAGGGTAAACATGTATATGTAACTAGATATCCAGTCGAAACTTTTAATAATATATATCCTGCTAGGATAAAAGTTATGACTACCAAGGAAGTAGATAAAAATGTTGAGGTACAAAATACATTATTTGAAGATTATCCTATCATAACTGATATAGCTAAAGAAAATGAATTTATAGATACTATTGTTGTAGGTAATGCAGTTTTGGATGCCCTTGGTGGTGATTATGATGGTGATACAGTATCATTAAGAGCAGTATGGAGTAATGAAGCAAATATTGAAGCTGAAGATACTATAAATAGTTTAAGGAATTTCTTAGATCCATCTGGTAATTTTAATAGAACTATAGGAAATGAAGCAGTACAGACAATATTTACATTAACTAAAAATTAGGAGGTTTGGAGTGAAAAGAGAAATGTATAATGAATGTCTATTCTTAGAAGGTATAATACCCGACTTATATAATACATTTAAGATAATGAGAAAAAGAGACGGTAAAAGTCTTAGAAGAAACTATATGAGACTAGAATTAAATAAAAACGAACCTATATTAATAAAGATGGCTAAAAGTGCAACAAGTATAGGGGAAGTAGATTTACTAATGAGAGATAGGGAAGTATTTATAACTCAACTGGACGAGATGTTGGGCAATTATTTAGAAGATAGTCCTAACTATAAAGAAATAGAACAACATATAGAATTCTTAAAGACTGACTATAAGGATGAATTAGAAAATAGTGCTAATAGACTAAGATAATAATATTAACGCTAACAATTTAAGAAGGAGTGGTGAGTATGGAATTATCAAATACTAAAGTACTCTCTAACAACTTTGAGTTTTATACCATGGAATTAGATTATACATTCACATGTACTCTAATTGATAATATAACCAATGAGAGTATATCATCTATATTTGTAGTAGAACCATTTGAGAACTTTGATGATTGTGAAGAATGGCTAATTCAAACAATGCAGTTTTATAAGAATGAAAGAATTCAAAGATATAAAAGGATTACTGAATTATATTTATACTTACAGAGGTAAGTTCAATATTAATCATTATAAGCATAACCTTAATTGGTTATGCTTATTTGTATTTCTCTAATTATCTATCTAAGCATATATTATACTATTGAAGATAAAATTGTAGATTTTAGGGAGGATGAAGATGAAGAATGAAACTGTGTTACTTATCAATGATTTTAATGGTGAAGATGAGGAGTTTGATTTAATTAACTACGATTCAACTAATGAATTCATGAGTGTTGTTCATGAGCTACTAGATGGATGGAGTGGTGTGTCACTAGAAGTTAGGGAACATTTTAAATCTAAAGATTATGTTATATGTACAAACAGTATTCTAATACCTATACACAATACTACAGGTGCTGTACATCATAATGTAATAGGTGCAACAATGAAAGAATTTTATTTATATACACCGTTATATGAGTGTGAATATAAGTATTTCTTACGGAGTAAAGAATATATAAATGGAGAAAAATATGAAGGTACTCCAACATATAAATTTAAGTATGCGTTACCTCAAGGTCAGACAGGTATAGTTAAGTCAGATGAAGAATCCAAAACATCTTGTTGTTTTGATACTATTGATAACCATGATGAGATTGGTTATTGTTCTGAATGTGATAGAAAGATAAGTAATCTAATAGGGACACGATATGATGTTTAAAAATTATCATTCTAAAGAATATAAAACTGATATCACACGAAATATAATTAGTGGGGAAATAGAGATAGATCCTATGCTGAAGGATACTATTGATGCTATAAACTCATATGGTACACGTGTCGTATCTCTAAATTGTTGTCAAGGGGGATGAGACGGTTACTCTGGCGGTCATGCACCTATTAGTTATATTTTGTTTGGCGTTTTAGAAGGTTATGAGGATGAAGTGGAACAGATGGTAATGGAGTTAACTCTAGAAATAGAAATGCAAATATTCAGAGTATATTCAGCATCATTGCTTAATTATCCAGGGTGTGACCCTAATGAATGTATGGCAGATTATAAAATTGTATTTACTAATGTAAGTGATAAGGAGTTACTTCTTAATAAGATAAGTAACTTCTTTAGAAGCAAATCAAAGGAGAATATAATAAATGAATGTAGATAAGAATTATTATGATGAACTAAAAGAATTTATAGAAGATAATAAAGATACAAAATTTATATCAGTTGATTCGAATGGTGTATTTGATAATGCTACTTATGAAAAACAATTAGATGTAATGGATAAAATAAAAGATAATAATGACATCATCAATAATGCAGTTGGTATATTTGCAAATAAAAAGAGATTCCCTGATTACTCTGAGGGCATTAAGGGTATGGAGAATGGTAATTCACAAAAATATTTATTAAATATGTTACTCAAGTATGGTAATCATGTGAGTAGAGAATTTATTAGAAAATTATATAGTCCTGAAGAAAGAGTTGAATTATATAGTAATGATAGAATGACGCATGATGGTGTGTATCTAAGATTTAAAAATAGGGTAGATATAGATGATCTAATTGAACTAATGAACGAGAATGGTACACATGATTATGCAACTACTAAAATTGATATATTTAGATTATTGCCTTGTGTAAAGAAAAGTGAGAATCTTAATGCAGATAAGGTATTTAAAGTATTCATAAAATGTAATTACAGTTCATTTTACCCTATACAATTTATACATCAACTAAATGATAAAATTGATGCAGATAAACTTGCATTTAAGTTTATTGAGTATGCTACTAAAAATGATTTTGGGTTAGTATTGGATAGTAATTTCTTAAAGGATATATCAGGGGTTATAAGTGATGATACTAAGAAATACTTCATTGAAAACTTAAATGCAATTATAGGGCAAGCATCTGGAAATGCAAGTAGTAAAAGTACACTATCTAACGGACTATTATTGACTAAGGATGATATCAAGAACATCAGGGATAATAGTGGAGTGACAAATATACCAACTATTCTCAATGACTATATAGCTGAATTATATCTTACAGATGATAATTATAAGATTAATTCTGATATACTTACTCAAGTTATACACCCCGTAAGTAAGGAGTTTGAGAAACAAGTTATAGAAAGGGCTACATATACTAATTATAGGTACCTAAGACACACTGATGATGAAATTAAGAAAATTGCAATAAACACAAATGTATCAGTTCTTAGATTCTTTAATGAGATTAGTGAAAAAATGGCGGATTATGCAGTTAGTAAGTCTGCAGAGTCTATATTATATATAGATAATCCTACACTTGACCAGGTTTATGAAAGTGTTGTAAGAACTAATGCATATATGAAGTGTATCCCATCTGAATTATTAATTGAAGAAAGAACTCAGAGAAAGATATTAATGCGTAATATAAACTATATATGCTGTTTTGATGATTTAGATAACGGTCTAGTTAATGACTTGATAGTAAAGTTCCCATATTTAGTTACAGAATTAATTCACTTTACAGATTATATATCTAAAGATACTATCTCATCTGTTAAGAAAGATGTATTTACTAAATTCTATTAAATTGTAGTAAATTAGTATGTAATCATATATTATAATAATGATAAATATAAACTAATCATATAAAAGGAGAGATAACATGAAGTCAATTATGTCATTCACTAGTACAGAGCTAAAAAATAAAAGAGAGTCATTAGAACGATGTGTAGCAATTTTAGAAAATAGAAAGAAAAGAGGAATTACTGATAAGAGCTCAATAGCCTTTATTGATAATGAATTTAGAGTTGTTAAATTTGGTCTAATTAGACATTCATCAAAACCTGATAAATTAATAAGAATGATAAAGAAGAGTTTAGCATAAATGTACTATTATAGAACCTCTCAAGGAGGTGGTACGGTGCCTGAAGTTGTTACTGAAGATTAGTATCAAACACATTGTATTGAGGTCAACAATCTATGTTGACCTCTTAAATTAATTATTAGAAAGGAGAGTTGTTATGTTTAAGGGATTCAATGGGAGAGTATTTGAGGGAATTAATAAAGAATTAAAAAATGCTATACAGCGTAAACTAGATGATGAAAGAATTACTTCAACAAATATAAAAAATTATGAGGATGCTGATAGAACGATTGAAGAAGTACGTGAAGCAAGAAGAAAATAACACTCATTTACGTAAGTGTTTTTTTTTTGATTAATTAAAACAATACCTTAATCATATATTATAATGATGATATAATAATAATTTAAAATAAATGTATAGAGAGGAAGTGTATTAATGAAGATAACTTATCTTAAACTTATAAACTTTGCAGGGGTTTATGCAGGAATGGATAGAACGGAAATTGAAATTGACTTTACTAAAAATCATCTAGGAGAAGATGTAGAGTCTAATAACATAGTTATGTTATTCGGTGCTAATGGTAGTGGTAAAAGTACTATCCTAAGTACATTAACACCATTCAAAGATTCCAATAATGATGAGCGTAAAGATTTGATCATTGAAGGAAAAGATGGTTATAAAGAAATTCATATTCAAGATGGTGAAGATCTTTATGAAATTGAACATCATTATAAATCATCTAATAAGTGTTTTATAAAAAAGAATGGTGTAGAACTAAATGAAAATGGTGGTGTTAGAAGTTTTGAAGACTTGGTTAGTGAACACTTAAATGTTGATACGGAGTTCTTCAAATTATCTAGAATAGGGAGTAATGTTACTAACTTTATTGACCTTAAGACTGCACAGAGAAAGAAATTTATGGGAAACTTCTTACCAAATATTGATGAATTTCTTCAGAAGTACTCTATCGTTAATACTAAGTATCTAGCACATAAGAAACAAATTAAGTATGTTGCAGATCAATTAGATAAAATTGAGGATAGAGAAGTACTTAATAATCGCCTTGAGTCTACTCAAGAAAGAATTAATATTAAACAAAGGAACATAGAAAGTACGAATGCAACTATTAATAAAAAGCGAGGCAAAGTAAGTAATCTTGACCCTGATAATAATATCGATATGAGAGTTCTTGAGCTTAAGAAAGAGTTTTCAACAGCTATGAAAGAATATAAAAAAATGAAGACTACTATTGATGAATATCTTGAATCATATCCTAGTTTAAAAGAATATGATATTAAGCGTATGAATAAGGGAATAGCAAATGCACAATCTAAAATAGAGTCCTTGAATGAGAAAGTTAAAGATCTTAAGAGTACTGTAGATAGTAAGCGTGTAGAAGTCAATAATAAATCCAAAGCAATTAAATCTAAAGAAGTTCAACTTAGTAAATATGATAGTGATGTAACTATTGATAAAATTAATACTACAATAGGTAATAAGAAGAAAGAATTAATGTCATATAAAGATGCATTAGAAGAAACTGAAATTACAAATTGTAATTTTACAGAAACAGAACTTAAGACTATGGAAGTCTCAATTGGGTTACTTGAGGAAGCTATTAATAACGTAATTTACGGTATAAATACTCAAGAGAAGACAATATTTGATACAGTTATTAATGGAGATAACGATATTTCGGATTTAGAAAATATGTTAACTACACTAAATACTGATATTAATACTATTAATGATAAAGTGCAAGATGTTAATGATGAGATAAATTATCTGACTAAGAACTTTCATGAGCAGTCTAGTATATTATCTAAACGACCTGAATTATGCACAATAGATGATTGTGGGTTTATTAAGAATGCACTTAAGTTTGAAAATGCTGAAGAAGATATAAAAAAACTTAATGTTAAGAAGGATGAATATAAGAAAGAGTTAAAAGAATTAGAGTATCAGAAGGATACTATTGAAAATGTAGTTCGTCATGCTAATTCAACTGTTAATGTATATGATAAGCACTTTAGTGGAAATACTAGTACACTACTAAAAGATAGAAGTATAGCTAATCAAGATGACTTTATATCTCTAATAGATGGTACTAAAAAAGAATTAGATGAATTATTTGATATTAGTGATGAAATTAAATTTGTTAAATTAAATGATAATATAGAACTATTGGAAGATAAAATTACCTCTCTTGAAGAAAAGCGTAAGAATATACTAAATAATCAGGAAGTAATTGAAATGATCAAGAAGGATATAGAAACCCTTAATGATGAGAAGAAGGTATTGAATGATTTTATAGATACTAAGATGGAATCAATGCCTAAATTAAAGAATGATATATCTGATAATGAAAGTAAGCTTAATATATTAGAAACATTATTAGAAAGTACTACGAATGTGGATGAAGCTAAGAAGGAAATGGACTCTGCTGAAAAGAAGTATACAGAGTTATTAGAAAAATCTACCACTGTAGATACTATTAATGATGAAATAGACGAATTAGATAAAGATGTCAAACGTCTAGAAAAAGAATTAACTCCATTAGATGAATCTTTAGATTCTATAAAGTATAGTATTAACCGACTTAATGACTATGAAAAACGTAAATTAGACCTTGATGATAACTTTAAGTTTGATGAATTAGTTAAAGACTCATTAGACCCTAAGAAGGGAATACCTTTACACTTTATTGGAGACTATTTAGTTGATATTCAAGATAGTGCTAACCAATTATTAGATATATCACAAGATGGTAGATTTAGAATATTATTTGATATTGATGATAAGAACTTCTACATCCATGTATATAAGGATAATGGTGATGTTCTTGAGGATATTAATATAGCATCACAGGGTGAGACAGCATTAACTACTGTTTCAATTTCATTAGCTATGATTAAGAAGGCTACAACAAAGTACAATATTTTATATCTTGATGAGATAGATGGTCCATTAGATACTAAGAATAGACGTTCATTTATTACTATGATTGAGAAACAAATGAATGAATTAAATTCTGAACAGACATTTATTATCTCGCATAATCAAGAATTCTTTAGTCAACCTATTGATATGATATTATTACGAGATAGTGGAGTTGATATTGAAGATGAAGACTTCATGTCTGATAAGAATGTTCTATTCAGTGTATCGTAGTTTTAAATATTTAAATTAAACAATTTTATAAGGCATAAATAATCATCATCCATTAAATAATAAGCAAGACTTAAGGAGAATTCTCCTTAAGTCTTTTTATTTTTTTATGATAAGTCTATTTCAACTATTTCATATTTATTACCATCACTACATTCTACATAATACTCGTCATTTTCTTCATCTATGGTTATATCTATAACTTCTAGACCCTCAGGAACACCTTCTTTAGTTATTTCATTAGTATCACTATCATATACATATAATGTTCCATATAAATCTGAAACGATTGATTCAGAAGATTCCTCATCATCACTATCTATTTCATCCTTAAGTCCTTCAACTATAGTATTTATTTCATCTGCTATTTCTTCATCATTAGCAATTAAGTCCTCAATTCTTCCATTTAATTCTTCATCATCCATAGAATCATCTTTATCATCTGAACTTAGACTTACTCCTTCTCTCTTTTGACTTTCCATCATTCTTTCAAATAATTGCAATGATAAGTCAGTATCAAGTCTATCATTATTTTCCATTTTATCATATTTATATGCAAAGTCGGATATTATTTTCTTGACATCTACACTACTTTTTATCATCTTTATCTTACTATCCTTCATACTTATTAAATTTGAAGTTTGTTCTTGGATGAAGCGTAGAGTAGCACGTTGAGGGTTACCTTTAACCTCATCAAAATGTTTCTTAGTTTCTTCATACAGACTATCCATCTCACTCATTTCTTCTTGTATCATTTCTATTTCATCTTTAAATACTTCTTCATATTTCTCCAGATTATTATCTTTTACTTCTTCTTCTTTAATACTCATATTCACACTCCTCCATCTATTTTATTAATAAAATGTTATGAATATATTAATTAATCAACAAAAAATAATTTTTTAAATAAAAAATTATAACAATTTAATATCTTTTTTAAAGTAAAAAAGAGTAAATTTTAGTTAGTATACCAATTATATATTATAAACATGATGTATATATTTTTGAAGGGAGGACATCTATTATTTAGTTAATAAAATAAATGGAGGGAATAAATGACATATGATAAAACGAATACACCACTGATAGTTGCAGTTATGTTTGTAATTCATGCTATAACATTAGTACTAGGTAAATTAATATTTGACTTAGGTATATTTTCCACGTTTTTAATTACAGTAAACTCTGCAGGTCTTGGATTTACTATATATTCATTGAAGAACTTTGATACTACAACTAAGAATTTATTACTTATATACATATCTATGTTAATAGGTAGTTTAAATTTCTTAGTACTGTATTTAGTTGGAATGCAGGTGATTAGTATAATATGAAAGTATTAACTAACAAATATTATCAGACACTTGTACTTATATTCCCATCACTCTTAAGCATATTTATGTTTAATACTTTAGTGGGTTTAACATTAGTTTGGTCTGGTATATCAACAGTTATTTTGATATTATCGATAGATGCATATTTTGCCTTTAGATATTTTGATCCTAAATATTTTACTTCAAATTTTTGGTCGAGTGCATTAATGTTTACAGTATCTACACTATTGGCAATGCTGGCAATAACTATATAAAAAAGTAAGGGGAAATCAAATGAGTAAAAAACCAAAAATTAGTAATTTCTATCGCATGACTATATCATCAACATTTATGGTAATTTCATATTATGTAATACCGTATTTTGGTATGGGTTTGAGTGTACTAAATGTAGTGATTGTAAGTGTATTATCTGAAGTATTTAAAAGTATGGTTAGTGAAGATTATATAAAGATACCAAGCGATATAAAGTTTAATTTAATAGGTATAATAATTGCAGTAGTTGTAATTTTATTTAACTAGGGAGATAAGATAATGAAAAAAGATGGCTTAATGTGGTTTCTAGAGGGTGTATGGTTACTTTCAATATATCAAACAATCATAATATTGATACTTACAAGTTTACCCATTATTAATATTATACTTGCTACATTCATATCAGGTTTAATTTTTACAGTAGTATTAACAACAACTGGTGCTTCTAATAGTGGGACTTTATTTACAAAAGAAAACGGTTTAGTATTAGTTTGCCTTATATCAAGTGCACTAATTGGAAACGTTGTAGTCAGAATGATATTTAGTATATCAGGGTATAATATTATATAGGAGGAATACCAATGAAGAAAAGTAAGAAAATAGCAATGACAAAATTATTAATAGAATGGACTCTTATGTTTACTTTGATTGCATCAGTGATGATTTTAATTTTCTCTGCAATGCCTTCTATAAACGTAATAATATCATCATTTACAGTTTTTCTAATTTATAGCTTACTTACAGTTATAGGATGTCTTAGAACAGATATGTCATTGCTCTCAAGTTTTAGCGTATCATTATTATTAACTATGTTACTAGGAACAGTTCTAGGAGGACTATTAGTATCGGCAGTATTGAATTTAGCAGTTTAAGTTTATAACATGAATGGAGATGATTTTTTGAAGATATATAACTTAGAGGAGTTAGTACTCAATAACTATGAAACAAATCTTGAACATATAGTAGATGAGTCTATAGAAAAATTTAGTGACAGAAAGGATAAGGTAAAGGTTATAAATGGTGATAAAACATATGAAATGCCTTTTGCAAATTTTGTAACTAATGTAATATTACTCAAACCTTTCTTTACATTTGAATGTAATAGTATAGATGATAACTTTATTATAACAGACCCAAATAACTTTAAATCAAGTAATCTAGAGAAATATTACAATCGTATTATTGATAAGTTCGGTAAAAGTGAAGAAGGATTCATAAAGATTAATGGTATAATTTCAGATATTACTAATACACTAGATGATATCTCAGGCACATACAACGTGTTGTATGGAAATAGTATGAATCTATACTCTCTAATAGAGTTATCAAATAAGAATGAAGACCTTTATAATTTATTAAACTTCAAATTCCCACCTAATATCGAATATAAAGAGATTGAAGATATGGGTAATCGTAAGTTGGATGAATTATTAGAGATATTAAGGACTGAAGATAATGTAATGAAAAATTATCTAAATAGTGGTACTGGTGTTAATGTTAAACAGTTAAGACAGTATGCCATTGCAGTTGGAGCTAAACCAGGATTAGATGGAAGTATATTAGAGAAGATTGTAAATACTAGTCTTATAAATGGAATGAGAAATGTAGATGATTTTGTTATAAACGCTTCAGGTGCTAGAAAGGCTATCATAACAAATTATAAGCAAGTAAGGAAATCTGGGTTAAACTTAACCGCACGTATTATTATCTAGAGGAGATATAATATGAATAATAAAGATATAAAGTTTAGAGAAGATAAGATACTAAACTTTTTAGATTTATAGCTCAGAATAAATTCTTTTAACTGCTGGGAAATCTTAACACATGGTGGTGAAGACAATCAGCATCCAAGACTCTTTTATAAGAGTAAGGTTCAACGACTATCCCATTGGCATCATATGATGCATTAGGAGTAGGACGCAAGTTATTGGCGTGGGTGAGAATCCCTTAAATCGAAACGGAGAATAAACAATATCTCATATTGTGAAAAGATATAGTCTAGCCTATATGGAAACATATAGAAGTTCATAAAAGAACTGTGTGAGTCTAACGAATTCACATGAATGTAAGCGATCTAACCAGAAAGTTATCACTCTTAATGATTGATACTAAACTTAGTGATATTGAAGATTGTGAGACTAAACATTATTTAAAATATGATGTGACTAATGAAGACACATTGAAGAAAGTATTAGGACGTTACCATATAACAGATAGTGGTCTAAAAATAATTGATAAAGATTATTATCATTTAATTGGCAAGACTATAAAACTTAGGAGTCCTATTACTTGTAATGAAGATGAAGGTGCATGTGATATTTGCTATGGTAAAATGGCTAAGATAAATAGAAACCTTCATATTGGTATAATAGCAGTGCTATTCTTAACAGAACAGATAACACAAAGATTACTATCTGCTAAACACTTATTGCAAGCAGTATCAGATGAACTTGATTGGAGTAATACGTTTACTAAGTATTTTGTTGTAGATAGAAATATGGTATTTATTAACAGAGATAATATAACAAAAGATGTAAGTATAATTATAAAGGAAGAAGATTTATACATGGATGATGAGCATAGTAGTTATGCTATCGATAAAATGTATATAGAGAATGATGATGGTGATGAAAAATTAATTGAGTTACCTATAACATTCTTCCCATCAGAATTATTACTTGAAAGAATCAATAGTGTAAATGTAGACGGTATTATTAAAATAAACACTATCAAGTACTCAGATATGGATGTTCTATTCAAGTTTATAATGGAGAACAATGAACTATCTAAACCATTAAAGAAAATACTTAAATTAATTGAGAATAAAGATCACTTAGGTTTAAGTAATTTTAATGATATTCATAATAAATTTATAGAGTTAATACAAGAGAGTGGTATTAATTTAGATAGTGTTCATGCAGAGTTAATTGTAAGTAAATTAATTAGAGATACAGATAATTTATTAAATAAACCTAATTTCCTTGGTGAAAAGATTCCACCATACAAGGTATTACGTGTGTCATCAGCAATACAGAATAGTAAGAGTCCTTCAGTTAGTTTAGCATTTGAGAGACTCAAAGGGCAATTCTTATCACCATTACTATATCAAAAGGATGGTACATCTATAATAGATAATGTATTTATTTAGAGAGGTGAAAATTGAATGATTAAATTAAAACCAAGTCATATAGAAATAGAAAATTATAAGACTGTTAAGAAGCTGGAATATTCATTAAACTTATGGAATCCAGCTACCTTCAGTGTAGATTTTAGTGCAATGATTAAGGAAGACGGTTCATTACTCATTCCTAGAGGATATAACATAAATAAACTTTTACAACATCTTGACAAAAATATGGATGATATAGTAGATTTATCTATGTCCCACTCTAAGTATATGAGTATTAGATATAATATGATATCACAACCTAGAGACAATATACAAGAGAGGGCATTAGACTTCCTAAATGAACGAAAGGAGTTTGATGATTTAGATAATGAAACTCAAAAGATATTAGCATTGAAACCAGGTGATGGTAAAACATATTGTGCTATAAATTATATATCTACAGTAAAGAAGTTGCCAATGGTATTTGTTGACTTAGATAGAGTTGCACAACAATGGAAGGACTCAGTATTGAAGTTCACTGATGTAACTGAAGATGAAATATTCATTATATCTGGTAAAGAAACAATTGAAGAGCTTATGGAAATAAAATATCATGACCATGACTATAAATTTATAATTGCAATGCATAGAACTGTGTCAAACTTTCTAACAGATAAGCCTAATAAATTTAGAGATTTAATGAGAAACTTAGGTGTAGGTATCAAGATTTATGATGAAGCACATGTAGAATGGATGAATATATTCTATATAGATGCATTAACTGATATATCTGAAACCTTATATCTTACAGCTACTCCTGAAAGAAGTGACTATAAAGAAGATTATATTTATCAACGCATGTATGAGACAGTAGTGGTACATGGTCTTCATATACATGATGATGAGAGATATCATACAGTTGTTTACACTAAAATAAATACAAAACCTAATGTAAAGCAACAAGCAAGTATGGTATCAGGGAATTATGGATTTAGTGCTAATGCATTTTCAGATTATTTAAAAGATGATAAATTCGAACAGTTTTATGGCATTCTATTCAATATAGTCAATGATATGGTTCTAAAGAGTAAGCCTGAGGAAAATAGTAATCGAGTATTTATTATGATACAGAAGAATGACCTTATACAAAAATTATATAAAAAATTAGATGAAGATTTTGAGAGTAAGAATATAGGTAGATTTTGTGGACTTGTTAAGAGAGATAAAAGAGATAAAGAATTAGATAAAGATATTGTAATAACTACTGTTAAAAGTTTTAATAAAGCAGTTCATGTGGATAATGTTAGTGCATTAATTAATACTGTACCTATGTCTTCATCTGCTCTTCTCAAGCAAATAATAGGTAGATTAAGATTTAGAGGTGAAGATAAACCATCAGTATATTTTGATATAACTGATATGGGATTCGATGAGTGTAAGAAACAATTGACCTACAAGCGTAGAACACTAAATAAAATAGCAAAAGAAGCATTTGAAATAGAATTATAATAATATATTATAGTAGTGAGTATATATAGAAAGGTAGGCAAACGTTTTATGTTTCAGTTCAATAATTATGAAAAAATAGAAAGATCATTACTACGCATATCAAAGAATCTAGAAGTTAAGAATGTAGTTCTATTAGGTAAAAAGAACAGTAGAGATGAGAAGATTGAACCTCATTATGAAAGAAGTTATGACTCAAGTAAGTATAGTAATTACAGTAAATTGAGTCAAATATCTATAGATACACAAGATTACCTAGTATTTAAGTATAGTGATAGAAAAAATAAGAATTATGAGGAAATCTATCTAAGCTATCCACATATACCACACTTGATTAAACAACTTAAATTTGCACAAAGTATAATTAAAAATGAAGTAGTGCATGATGATGAGCCAGTAGAAGTCTTCTTTGAAACTGATGAGGGTATATTTCTAAATAGAGAGTATGAGGACTTACGTGTTAATATAGATAGACTTATATTTGATAAAGTTATATCAATTGAATTTGATGTTATCGTTCATGATAGAGAGGGTATGAACGAGAGTAAGGGTGCTATATTTTATATGAATGATAGTGGATATGGTGCTGAAGTTTCTGAAATGATGTTGGATGGATTAGTTTATTTCCTTGATAGATTTAACTTAGTAACTAGTAGTGAACTTATATATAATACTGCGTTATTAACTCTATCATCACATAAATCAGAGAGTAGCTCAGAATCAAATAGAGTTCCAAATACAGTTAAGAGTAAAGTTAAGAGTACTAAGAAAAAGATAACACGAAAATTTAAGAATAATAGCAGTTATAGTACTCCGATAAATGATATGTTTGGCAGTTCAAGTGATGATGAAGAAGATTTACCATTTGAAGAAAGTGAAGAGGAAGAGGAATACAAATTAACTGATGAAGAACAAAAAGAGAGTGAAGAAGAAATACCTGAATGGCTTAAAGGTGATGACGATGAAGAAACTGAGGAAGTAGCCGATAAAGAAGATGGTGAATTTAATGGTTTAGATGATATGGTTAAAGGTAATTCAGAATATGAAGATGAGACTGATACTATAGTTAACCTTAGTTCTATTGCAAAATATTCAGAATAGGAGGAGTTATGTCAGACGTAGGCGGATTATATGAAGAATATTTAAATAGTAATGAAAAATTAAAGGACAGAATAGATAAAAATAAGAATAAAGAAGTTAAGAGTACCAAATCTAAGAAATCTACATTAAAAAGAACTAAAGGTGGGGATAGAACATCTAAAGATGAAATAATTGTGATGGAACATTTTGACACTGATGATGAAATAGTAACTGTAATCAAGAGTGAAGTTAATAAAAAACAAATAACGTTAAATGATATCTATGATTATGCTGATGAAAAAGGTCATGATGGATACAATTTATTTTACGGTTTAGCAACAAGACCATCAATGTCAACTACCACACTTAAACGCTGGTTTGAAATTCTTAATGTAGAACTCAGTCTAGTTGATAAAGGAAATAAAAACAGTAATAGCAATTAAGCTATTACTGTTTTTTTTTTGCTATACTGTTTCAGGATTAGATTCTTCAACCTTATCCTTTAAAGGACTAGCTTTTTCATCATGAGAATATTCAATGCCTCTAGCATCTAATATTTCTTTTGACTTTGAAACTGTTAAGAAGTCTCTATTATAAAAAGCTTCAGCACTTAAGTTTTCATCATCCATAAGAATTTCTTCTTCTACTTCTTCAATGATTTCTTCTTCAGGCTCAGTAACTTCTTCTACTTCTACCTGCTCTTCAACGATCTCTTCCTCAACTACTTCGGCTACTTCTACTTCCTTAATTTTTGGCTCTTCTACCTTTTCAACATCATAGCCACCCTTTTTCAACACTTTGAATTGTGAATCATTAATAAAAATTGGCTTAGTAACTGGTCCATGACCGATAAATGGTACATGACCCCTATGCTTAACAATTACTTTTACTTTTTTCATATAAACATTTCTCCCTTCTAAATTATAATAAAACTCTTCCTTTATCTTCTTCCTTTAGAACTTTCATATTTTCTTCATCTAGATTTTGATTTGACTCATTTAAGTTAACCTTTTTCTGCTCATTAAATATCTTAATAAATTCTTGTAGCAAGAAAACCACCTGTTCCCTTCTATTGTTATATTAGTATTGATTAATTAAATGTTAATTTATAATAGTTTTTTCTTATAAAGTTGTAATACAAACATTAATGCTGGAATAAGTAAGAAGTTTGAAAGACCTATGGAAAAATCATGATTGTTAATAGTATCCAAGAATTCTTCATCAATAACTAGACTATCATTAAAGTGATTAACTAATATATTCTCTATAAAATATAATTCGACATCTGTATAAGTTGTATTATTCTTAATATTATCTACTAAATCCATACTATAAGGTATAACTATTTCTTCTTCATTCTCTGTAATAGTATGTTGTAAAAAGTAGTAAGTATTAATATCATAATAGAATACAGTATTTACATTAGTTATTTCAGTAGCAACCAAGTTATTTGGCACTAAATCATCAGTGTTATTTAATTCTAATGCACTATATATAGTCTTATCATACATATTGTTAAAATTACGATCATTTGTCTCAAAAATACTGTCTATTACATATTGGGAGAATACATTATTATTCTCAGACATTACATTATTGTCAGTTATAAACTCTATTAGGAATTCGTTATAAAGAATCTTGTCGTTAAATGTATAAGTCAATATATCAATTTTTTTATTCATATAGTCTTCTAAATAGTTCGTAGTTAAAGAGTCTAATAGTTTGTCTATATATTGGATTATAAGACCATCTTTATTTTCAACTATAGTATTCTTTTCAGTACCTATATTTTCGAAGAATTGTGTATAGTTGCCTTCAATTTGTTCTTCTATTAGTGCTACGTCATAAGTAGATAATACAAAGTCTATCTTATAATACTTTTTACCATTCATTTTGTCTATATTTACATTAGTTACTCTGAATAATAAATCAGTATCATTGTAATTAACTAAGAAGAAATCATCTGGTAATGGCTTAATTGTATCTGGTAGTACAATAGCATCACCTTCAACTTCACTTTCCACTCCATAATTTTCATCTACAACATATTGTAAATCCGCCTGTGATATTCCGTATAACGATAGGTCATCTATTTTATCATATCGTATAGGAGACTCACTTCCTATGACTTCCTGCACTTGTTCTAGACCTACATCTTGGTGTGATGCATTTACATTTTTATGATAATAAGTTGTAAATGTTGGTACTCCATTGAGGTACTTACTGTACTCTGAGGTTGAAGCATCTAAGTAGTTATCTATATTTTTACTGATTATTTCTTGCTCATCATTTACTAATCTACCCATTATAACCTTCCTTTCATTTTATATTCAGTGATTAATATAATGTTTCTATATTTTTTTCTAAATATATATTATAATAGTGATTAGAAGGATTTAAGTAATATTTTATTATTAATAGAGAGGAGCTGACTGATTATTCGTGATAAACAAGGAAAAATAACCAGAGATATATTAGATGAGTTAGATGTAAACAGTAAGAGTGAGTGGAAGGTTATTTTAGTAGACTATGAATTCCCTGAAGAAATTATAAATGAATATATAGAATATGTACCCTTGAATTATGTTCTATCTAGTCAAGTAGTGAGTGAGAAATTCATAGAGGATAATCCTGAGTGTTTTAATTATCCATCAACATCATTTTTTCAGACACTGAGTGAAGATTTCATGAGAAAACATAAGGATAAACTAGACTGGTTCTATTTATGTAAGAATCAAAGGATGAGTGAGGAATTTGTTTATGAGCATCTTGGATATGTGTCTATAACAATAATTATGGGTTCATCGTCTAATGATTTTCATGAGTACTCAGAGACATTAAGAAGAATACTTGAATTTAAATTTATGAGGTAATAGTTTTGTAATTATAATGATATACTATTGGACTTGACTTATACAATAAAGGAGTGTGTAGTAAATATATGAACAAAAACCTAAATGAAATAAGAAAAGTATTATCTGAACTGAACTTAGAGGATACTACTACAATACTACCATCTGAGAGAAATGATACATTTTTAAAGAGTATTGAATCTGTTAAAAATATAGTAAGACTAGAAGATATAAATGAGTATGAGTGTAAAATACTTAGAGAATATGGTGAGTATAGTGAAAAAAGAACTAAAGACAATAAAGCATATACAAAGTCTTTAAAGGGGGCACTAAAAGATGTAGACTCAATGGTTATGAATATAGTAATAAGTAATTCTAATCCAGTGAGTATGGATTTAATAAGTAACTTAATAAGAAATGATATAAATATGTCATTCAAATATGGAGCATATTTAAATACTGACTTAGTAATGTTTATACTCAAAAAGGATAAGACTATGATCATAAAAAATAAATTTATATTAAACTATGTATATCTACATGAAGAAGTTTTTAGTAATTTGATTAAGTTAGATCCTTGGTTTTATAATATACATGGTATATATTTTAACTTTGACAACCAAGTTAGTAAGGATTTAAAAGATGTTCTAGTTAGTAAATTTGATGATTTTATGCTAAAAGGTCATCATTTAATTGATAATTATCTAATAAATGAGGTAATTAAAAATAAAGATAGCTTAACTAGTGATATTGTTAAAAAGATATCTATAAGTGATGAAGATGTTATGATTAAAGCATTAGATGAATTTAAGACATATAGTTCATTGGATTCATTTCAAAGAGTAAATGACACCTACGACTTTATGGATGTACTAGAAGTATTTTCTATGTTCCAGTACGATAAAATAACTGAGAAAGTTATACTTAGACTTATTGATCACTCTGATAATATTCATGAAGCATTACCATTCATCAATGAAAAATTTTATTCTGATAAGGTTACGAATAGAATAAAAAGCAATCTATTTAAAAATATGTAAATAAACGTTTTATAGTTATATATTATAATAATGATTAAAAAGGTTTATTTAGATTACTAGAAGATTAAAAGGAGGTTGTTATGAAAGTAACAATGAAAATGACAAAACAGGAATTAATTAGTATTAACAGAGAAATGATGGATGATTTATTAAACAATGGTTTATTGGGAAACCTAGATATTGATGAAATTAGTGAAATAATTGATATCAAAAGATTAATGTATGATTTTGAAAATGATAATGATGTATTTAACAAACTAGTTGATGATCAGGGTAAAATGCTCGAGTTAATGAACAAAGGTTCCATTAAGCGTATTGATAATAATATTCATATTGAAGTCGATTGGAGTATGGTAGACGCATTCAATAGTTCATTAAGAGTTGCTTCATTACTATTAGGTGAATTCTCTACAAACGAATCAGAGTTTAGAAATAGTACTGCTTTTAAGATTAATACAACTGGTATTAAACACGAACTAGGTAATTTATTTGATAATCTCTTCTTAGGTATAGATGCTAAAAATATGGTTGAAGTAACTAATTTATATATGGAGTCTGTTAGAGATTATTATGATCCTGAATTATATGATGAAATTAGAGGTCTATTAGATGATTCTGAGGGAGAAATTGTTAAACACTATTCAGATTACATTGAAATGTTTTCTTCATTATTCTCAACACCTAATAACGAAGAAGAGTTAGCATAGTAAGAATAAAAAGAATATACAATTAAGTATATTCTTTTTTTTATTCTTCAACTATCTTTCTAACTTCATCCTTCAGTTCTATAAGCACCTTATTTAAATATAACTTAGAATATACATCTGTTGTCATACGTGAAACTATAGACAAAGGCGATACTATTGCTGAAATCTCCTCATCTGTGTTTCTAACAGTTGTTGGTGCTTTACTACTATCAATTGTCTTACCTATAATTGACTTTAAACTAGTATCAAATACTACCTTGTCTCCTATTCCCATATTATCCTCATATGTTATATAGAACTCAATCATGATTCCATCAACTTCTTCGCCATTGATTTTATCACTATTAACCTTTGATGTAGGTGGGAATACTAGATTTTCATCACTAATATCCTTAGCAACTTTCTTACGTCTTTCTATGTTCCTAATGTATTTCTTAAGAACCTTTTGTATGGACTCTGTAAAATCTTCCATGTCACGATTATAGTAGATTACAATATCAGATATAACACCTGTATATTTACTACTCACAACATTTTTAGATAACTCATCAATCATACTATCAAATTCACTACCAATAGAACTCAGTAATTTATTTGCTTCCTTTTCATCAAATGATTGTTCAAATTTAAGTAATGGGTCACCCGTCTTAACTTTAGAACCATTTTTTATCATAAAGTCTATATTAGAGTTAACACCTAAGTTTAAGGTCTTTTTCATAGTTACCTTTGATGACATATCCTTAGATAGATTAGTAGTTACCATACTACTATCTTCCATAGTATAATCACCACTTGCTATAGCTACCTTTGTTAACTTACCAGTAACATATGTTTCACAATCATCCCCAAACGATTTTACAGATTGGAAGAATTGAGGATTTTTAGCAAGTATATCGCTTTTATTAAAACTATCCCCTTCTGATACTAGGGGATCTTTTTTATTTGTAATGTAAAACCCACCGTTACTATTCTTAGCTTGCACTGGAGATAGATCCACAATATCCTTAGTGTCATCCTTATATTTTAATATCATTAATTGATTTTTTTCATCTAACCTTTCAACTACACCATCTTGCTTAGACTTAAATACAAAATCAGAACCAATCATTTGAGGTAAAGCTCGTTCTACTCCTGAGCCGAATAATGGTTTATCTGATATCTTTGTAGGCATGATGTGTTTACTCTGTGTGACTTGCATTCCAATCCTTGGAGGATCTGCCTTGCGAGAAGTAAACGGAGATAACAACTCAGCAGGTGTTAGCATATCTGATGGATTCATATGATTAACATCAATGTCATCATCAATTATACCACGGGTATTTTTAATCTTAGGATTAAATGATAATTGTCTAACTGTACCTATCTTACTACTATCTGGGCTATTCATTCCAAAGAAACCTAACATACTTTTATCATATGCTCTCATGTCAAGAGTAAATGCATGGTCACTATTTGTTCCACTTAGTCCCTTATAGGATACTTTACCCATTCTTTCAACTTCACTTACTGGATTAAGTACTGAATATTCATCTATTAACGGGCTCTCAAGAAGTTTTTTAGTGATAACATCTTGTCTTGCAGTGATTTTCTTAGGTGTGCCTAATCTAGATGTATCCTTATAAACTCTAAATGCATCAGCTAATACTTTGTATAAGTGTGCATTAATTAATTCATTGCCTCTAATACGATAGTTAGTCATATTATTAATACCACTGTAGTTTTTATTCTCTAATAATGTATTACCTTCTAATAATAGTTTATCTATATCAGTTGGCATATCCATATTTTCCAGTACTTCAATAGTGATAGGATCTAATATAAGATTAAGCATATTATTTATACCCTTTGAAATATTTCTACTACCATATTTATTACTAAATACATCAAGGTATACTTCAGTATCATTGAAATCATCGAAGTTATATTCTTCAGTATTAGCTACATATAGTCCATTCATTAGTAAAGAGTAACGTATCATATTATTTTTATAATATAAGTAACCATCCTTGAACTTAACTACATTATAGTTGGCTTTCTCATCTGGAGTTAATTTCTTACGCTCTTCTAAAAATTCATATTCCATTTCATAGCTATTCATAATATTTTCTAAACCTTTATAGAATCCTAATATTATAACTAACGGAAATTTTCTACCTATTACTGATGCTCTTGAATAAACAAATCTAGAACCAGTATTTATATTCATTATATCACTTTTTATAGTCTCATCACCTGAAGTAACAACTATTGCATTTATGATAGCCTTAACTACTGACTCTGCAAACACTTCACTCTTTATTTCATTATGATAGTGATGGCGAATATATACATGACCATCTTCTTTATTTACTATTAATGCTTTTCTCTTAATCCAACCTAATAAGTATTCATTACCATTTATCAAGCCATCAAGATTTATACCTTTACTTTCAACCTCATTCTCTATCTTACCACGATTGAATCTAAATGTATAATCTCCAACATCAATTCTAATAAAATTATTCGATATATCATCATATTCTAATGTATTATCATAGTTACTATTAACTTCACTATTGTTACCCTTTTGGATTTTAATAGACTCATGACTATCACTACCAAGTAAATATTTTCTTATCTTCTCAGTATTAGGATTTATCTTATTCCCAAATCTAGTCAGGAATATCTTATTGTAGTTTGAAGTTATTTGAACTGTATCTTCCTTAGTCTTAACGATAGGCAACAATGTCAACTGTTTAGCTATTGATTTCTTACCGCCATTTAAAAATAAAAATCTATCGTCTACTATTTTAGGTAAATCAACCTTAAATGTATGGTCCTCATTCTTAGAATCTCTAAACTTGATAGTAATAGTTTCTTTTTTATTGAATGAATCAGATGTATCTTCTCTTTCAATATTTCTTACATATAATTTGATATCGTCATCATTATTAAATGCTGTTATTACTGATGAAAAGTCTTTTTGATTTTGATACTTGTTATAATTACTATCTAAGTCTTTAAGTTTACTTATTTTTATTTCGTCATGAAGTGTACCTATATTATTCATCTCATCTATTTCAATTGATGACATCTTAAAATTATCGAGTATACTGTCAATAGTAACATTATCTAACTCTACTTCACTCTGTGCAGACTTTAATTTATTAACTCTTGAATCTATGACTTTATTTTCTACTGCTTCAG
>Ga0136557_1000195_pt1 | contig 50522 bp, 39 predicted proteins | sample AntRauTorckE6832_FD_104796 | JGI IMG/M metagenome (GOLD analysis project Ga0136557, IMG submission 104796) | Saline lake microbial communities from Rauer Islands, Antarctica - Metagenome Torckler E6 #832 | ecosystem: Environmental > Aquatic > Non-marine Saline and Alkaline > Saline | place...
ACCGCCGCGGTTCGTATGGTGGAAGAGGAGATGTTTGGCTATATGGTGGCCCTTCAATCATCAAAAATGGGTGCCGTGCCCATTGCCGATGCCATCCGAGCACGGAAAATGGTTGATCTTGACAGCGATAAGGTGCTGACCGCCAGAAATATCGGCATATGTCTTGGGGATTAAAAGTATGCCTATGCCGAATACAATCTTTGAAGAAATGTATGGGGCCCTGTATGCCCATTATGGGCCGCAGAACTGGTGGCCCGGCGAGACAGGCCTGGAGATGATGGTCGGTGCTGTTTTGACCCAGAACACCAATTGGAAAAACGTCGATAAGGCCATAGCAAATCTTAAACGAGCCGGTGTACTCAGTTTTGAGGCGCTTTACAGCTTGTCCCACGACGAGCTGGCGGAACTCATTCGGCCGGCCGGCTATTATAATGTCAAGGCGAAGCGCTTGAAGAATCTGTTGCGGATGATCATGGAGGAGTATGATGGCGATCTGCAGCAGCTTTTAGACGATGGGCCTGATAGCGCACGGAGCAACCTGCTGGCGGTAAACGGTATTGGGGAGGAAACCGCCGATTCTATACTGTTGTATGGTGCCGGGCATGCCATTTTCGTGGTCGATGCCTATACCCATCGTGTCTTTTCCAGACATAATCTTCTTGAAGAAGAATGCGGGTACGGTGAGGTCCAGGAGCGATTTATGGACAATCTTGTTGCCGATGCAGCTCTCTTTAATGAATATCATGCCTTGATTGTCAAGGTTGCCAAGGAGTATTGCAAAAAAAACACCTCGCTCTGTGAACAATGCCCTTTGTTTAAATTCTTGTAAGAAAGGAGGGGCGGGTGATGCCGAGGAGAGGAGAGAAGCATCACCCGCAGGGGGAGAGATCATGCCTTGAGATCAAGGATGTTGCCGAAAAGCACATCGGCGGTCTGAAGCGTCTTGAGGTTGGCTTTGAAAAAATGTGTGTTCATCATCATTTCAGGAAATTCCCTGCCAAGATCAACGTTGGATAACTCAATGCGCTCAAGACCAGTTGCTGTCTGGTCATAGATTGTCGGGCCTGGGGTGTCGGTCTTTTGTATGTTGGTTCTAACACCTCCCTGCTGGTTTTCACTGAGGGTGACCCGGGTGCGTTTATATCCCTCCGTAGCCCTGTTGGCTACGTTATTGCTATTTGCCTCTATTTTCGTGCTGTAGGCCTGGAGGGCGCTTAGTGCCGATTGCGTTGCTGATATCATGGTTTCTCTGTTGAAGATCAAGTATTATTTTTCTTTAATGGTAACTGCTTGCAGGGTACCAGACCTTACCGCGATCAGCCTGGCTTACGTATGACCAATACGCTTCACCAGACTGATCGCGAGAATCTCCGGCACCCTGCAAGCAGTTACAAATACCAGGGGTAGTTACATTACGTCGCTTCCCCCATAAGTAGTTACCTATAATTTTGCATTTATCGTACCAAAAGAGGAAGTCGATGTTTTTTAATCCATTGATTGGGCTAACGTTCTGTTCTCTGTATATATGTTGTTGGAAGACGCACAACCCTTGCTGTACTCTTTTACTCTAATAGGTCTGGCTCATCGAAGACGACAACGAGACGCTGTTGCAAGAGTGTAATTGGAGTTACTTGGAAATGCTGAGTTGGTAACCGCAGCTAACCAAAAGATGATGACAGAAACTGTTCATCCTGTCAGTCGATTGGTGATGTCGGTGATTATCGAGTCAATTTCGTCATCCTCATAGTCGATGTTTTGTAGTGCCTGCCTGTAGTTTTGCAGGGTTTTACGGATCTGCAGGGGTTGATATGTGGCGGCGTAGAGCCGGCATAACATAACTGTCGCCTCCTCTGCCAGAGGATTGGTCTTGAGTAATTTCTGGAGGACGGGAATGGCTTCTTCCTGCCGGTGTGCATCTGCAAGGATGGAGGCCCATTGAACGGTCATCTTTTCAAAGGTGGCTGTAAGGGAGTCTTCAAAGGAAAAGACTGTATCGTTGCGAAATGTATCCGTCGGCAGACTGCTTTTCCAGTAGGTTAACGCTTCATGGAAACGGTTTCCCGCCTGCCAGAATTCTTCTCTTCGTGCATGGCGGTAGCCTTCCTCGCAGTTTCGAAGAAAATCATCCACATCGCATGTGACGTTTTCCAGACTGACAATTCCTTTATTTAACACTATATAATTTTTCGCGGGAACCGGAAGATTTCTAGAGAAGGTGTTTCGCAGCCTTCCCAGCAGGGTGTCGAGTTTTTTCCGGGATTTCTCGGGAGGGCTGTCAGGCCATAGAGTAAGCTGGATTTTTTCCTGGGATACTTTCTTATCCTTGGCGAAGAGGAGCAGACTGAGCATTTCCCGCTGCAGAGGCGTAACTTGATCTACCGAGATACGGTTGTCGTTGCCGATGCCGAAAAAGAATCCGTCAAGGACTGTAAAACGCAGCAGTGGAATGCATTCGCCGCTGTCGGTAATTCTGATTTTCAGCCGTTTTTCAGCCAGCGTTTCTGCAAAAGAAGCATGCGCCTTGTTGATTATTGCAGTTTTCAGAAGTTCCTGCATAAAAGAAGGCTCCCATCCCCAGAAGTGGTCGTATTCCTGGTGTTTCATAATGGCAAGGCCGCGCTCCAGATCTTCGAGAGAGTCTTTTTCACCGTAACACTTGAGGAGAAAGTGACTCCTATGCATCAGCGCACTTGTAAGGAGATAAAGTGAGGAAATTTTCTCGGCCAGCTCGATTGCCCTTTCAAAAGATTTTGAAGCCTTTTTTTTCTGAACCAGTTTTGCATAGACTGCTCCGGCCATTATGAGATTGAATGATTCATAAAATGGCCCACCGGCGATGTGCCGCAGTTTGGTCGATTCCTCGATTTTGACGGCAGCGCTTTTGAAATTACCGTGCTGGGCAAGAATGTAGGCCTGCCATTGCAGCAGTTGGCTGAGCATGTGTTTGGTCTGGGCGGAACTGGAGATGTTGACGCCCTTATTGACCAGATCGAGTCCTTGTGCTGTATCGCCCATGGAGGTACAACAACTGCATCCCCATATATGGAGATAGGGGGCCACCACCGTCTGTTTGACTACCTTATCGTCTATGCTTTCCCGAATCAGCTGTTGCTGATGGAAATAATTAACATGATCGCCATGCATGCTGAGGTTGCAGAGGTACATCACGCGAAGTGTCAGCTTGTTGGACATGCTGACAAGTGGATCATTGAGCAACGAATGGGAAATTTCTACGTCCTGCCTGAATTTTTTGCGGTTGCCGCTGAGCAACTCGATATATGCTTTAATAAAAACAGTGGAAGCCATGAAATTGCGGATACCGTTCTCCATGGCGATTCGGCTGGCCTTGGTAATATACTTTCCGGCACGGTCCATGTCGGCGGTAAAAAAACAGAAACCGGCGGCAAGATTGCGGGCAACAAGGATAATGACATTATTGCCGAGTTTTTCCAGCTGTTTTTGCAAGAGCTCCTCGGTTCTGGCGAGAAGCGCGGCGCCGTCATGATATCGTCCGGAAACGACAAAGTGATAATAGAGGATCTGTGCCAGGGCGAGGAGCTCACCCTTGTCTTCACCGCGATTCCGGAAAAGCCGACGGGCGGCTTCAAGATGGTCAAGTGTCTTTTCCGGGTGAAAATCACTGCCCAGAATGCCGGAGAAGAGGGTGAGCCAGCCATGCTGGAGCAGTGTCGTTTCGTTGATGGACTGGAGGATCTGCAGAATAGTGAGTGTTCTGTTCTGGGCCAGAAGGTTGGTTCCAAAGCGGCAAAGCAGCTCATCCATTTTGTCGTATTCCCCTCCCATCTGGTAACAGCTCAACGCTTTATCAACCATATCCCTTTTGAGAAAAAAAGAAGCGGATTGGTTGTAAATGCTTGTGATTTCATCCTTGTCAAGTTTCTTTCTGGCCCTGGCCTGAAGAAACTCCTGGAAAAGATGATGAAAACGAAATGTAGAAAACTCTCGGTCAAGGTTGTAGATAAAAAGGTTTTCCTGGGTAAGCCCTGAGAGAATGATGTCGATATCCTCTTTGCCGGTTATCCGTTTGGCCAGGTCGGCATGGATTTCATCGAGGAACGAGAGCTTGAGAAAAGTGGTATGGAGTTCGTCGGGAATGTTGGAAAATATTTCATCCTGGAAATATTCGAGCATATCTTTTTGGCTGGGCGAGTCAAGCAGCGGAATGGCAGCACCATCCGAGTCGGGCATGGCTTTTTTGCCGGACATGGGGTGGGCGGCCAGGACGATTCCCATCACCCAGCCGCTGGTGACATCCTCAATATGCCGGGCATCGGAGACACTTATGCTGCGGTTAAAGATATCATTAAATAATGATTCTATCTCGCTGCTACTCAAGGCGAGATCCTGGGTGTTGAGGTAGGCCACCGCGTTACGGTTGCGAATGGCTTTGGATTTGAGCTCGAAAGGATGTCGGCTGGTCAGAACAAAATGAAGGCGCGGCGGAGAGGTGTCAAGAAGGTAGGCAATGAGGTTGTTGGTCAGTTCAGCGTCGTTAATGAGGTGGAGGTCGTCAAAAACAATATAGAGCTTCCCTTGCAGGTAGCGGTCAATGTCGTTAAGTAAAATATTGGCACAGCGCATGAGATCCATTGGCCCGATCTCGCCCTTTTCGAGAATTTCTTCGAGCTGTGGGCAGGAAAAATCCTGCATCGCGCTGCTCATGCTTTGCAGCAGACCTGACAGCAGTATGACCGGGTCGGTATCTTCTTTGCCGATTTGATACCAGGCATGGTTGTGGCGATGATGGGTTACATACTGGTAGGCGAGTGTGGTCTTGCCCTGGCCGGCTTGTGCCTCTATGGCAATGATTCTGTTTTGCCGGCGCTTACCGGGGAGAATCTCTTCAACAAGGTGAAGACGTAGAAGTGACTGGTCGTCGTCAATATGAGGGGGGTAAAATTTATTCGAAGGGATGGAAGAATGAAGGGCTATCGCTGTTGCCTGCATGGCTTGACCTCGTTTGCCTGTCCTTTTTGGTGAATAGGATTACAAAAAAAATACTACTTTTTTAAGATGGGCTATAATTCCATCGTGTATGGATTCTGCCCTGTGAGCAGTTACAAATATCGGGGGTAGTTACATTACGTCGCTTCACCCGTAAGTAGTTACGTGCAGGGAACGAAGACGGCAAAGGCATAGCTCGACGTCGTCATTCTCGAATTGCGCATTTCAATTTTGCGAGTGTCTTTTTGAGCGGACTCTTAAGGGACCTGTTGCTCCTCTTCTTGCTGTTTTTGATGTCGTATGAATTGTCGGCAGATTCCTCTAATAATGTTGGATTCCCGTGATGAAAGCCGCATTCTTCCAAGAAAACCGCGAATATTGTTCATCCAGTAGGTATGGTTCTTTGCTTCAAGAAAGTTTATCCGCACCAGTGCTTTTTCGACGTGTTCGTACATGCCTTCGAGTTCAAAGGAAGTTGCTATTCGCGGTACCGGTTCAATATCCTTACGTTCGTGAATAAGGCCGTGGTAGAGTTCGTAACAGTGGATCGCCACAGCCTGGGCAAGGTTGAGCGATGAAAAACCATTGGTGGGAATCGCTGATGTGGCATGGCAGTACTTGAGTTCTTCGTTTGTCAGACCGCAGTTTTCCGGGCCGAACAGAAAAGCCGCCCTGTTGTTGGTTACAAGTGGGGCCAATTCGGTGACAATCTGGCGGGGGCTGCGTTCCGATCCTCTTTGTCGGCCTCTTCTGGCGGTGGTTCCGACAATGAAGGAAAAAGGGGCCACGGCCTGCTCTAAAGTGGGGAATACCTCCATGGCATCAATGATGTGTGTGGCGTTATGGGTTGCCATTTTGGTCATGGCGGTAGAGTCGAGTTTCCTGTCGCTGACTACGATGAGTTGTGACAAACCCATGTTGAAGATAGTCCGGGCGGCTGCCCCGATATTTTCTGGAAACTTGGGGTGAACAAGAATGATGGCAATGTTATCTAAAATGGAAGTATCGGTCAACATTGGTACAGCCGAAACTCCCCTTGGTAAGTCGAAAAACGACCGGGGATACGTTCAGCGCCTTTTCGAGGGGTATCCTTCTCCACCCATTCCCGATGGAGTGACTGTTGGTGGGAATGGGTGGGGCTTTGATGGAGAGGTAGCGTCTGTCAGGATTGAGCCTAAGCCGTTTTTACACCATCGTCAACCGTTATGCGGCTTATTTTCTGATATTCTTCGGCTTGTTTGTCGGGGGAGGTGGGCTTAAGACGTTTTAGCAGGGGGACGACGCCCTTTTCTGATTTTTCGAAGAGATCCTCTGCTTCTTTCAGTGTTATCTGCCAGGCAGGAGCGAACCCCGGCGCCTTTTCAAACATTATGTCCAGAGCGGTCTGGTAGACGTAATATTGCCTGATTTCCTTGCGCCCGGGTTTCTGGTTCAGAGATTGAACCGTGATCTGGAGATTATCACGCTCCTGCTTGAGCCTGTCGAATTCCCCTTTGCGCCGTTCGTTTTCAGAGGAGTCGATTTCAAGTTTGGTGTGCAGGTGGGTCCGCAGTCTGTCCACTTCCTTGGCAAGTTCGCGACGGCGCAGGTAGCCGCGCAGGTATATAATTATGCAAAAGACTATGCCTATAGCCAGGCCTTTGGCAAAAGGATTACTAATGATGGTCATGATCCAGTTGGTTTCTTCCATGTTTGCTTTCCTCCAGAGTGAGTATTGACACCTGTTTGTGTGGTGCGCGAGGTGCTGCTCTCAAGTTAAAATAAAAAGACAGAATTAAAATATCCAGGATTTATTAAAGCATTGTGTTTTTTGCTGCAAGCTATTCTACCAAGTTAGAAAGGAAAAGGAAAGTGCTGTTTCGCAGGGAGCGCTCATCCTGAAAGAGTCATTTTTTGATCACCATCAAAACAACACGGCAGACTCCTGGTCCTTTAGAGCTTCGAGCAGAGTTTTGATGGTAATCAGCATTTTTTTTGCAAGACCCCCTCTCGTTATTGCGCAGGGGCGAAATTAATTCTCTGGCGGTGACGGTCCACATCAATGAGGGTCACATCAATGATTGCGCCGAGCTGGTATATTTTGCCGCTGATTTCGCCTATGAACCAGTACCTTTTAGGGTCATAGAGGTAGTAGTCATCCTCCAGCGTTGATAGGTCCATGGCACCACTGATGAACAAATCGAGAAGCTCGACAAAGATGACACGTTCGTTGAGACCTGAGATGACCGCTTTGAAATTTTCACCGATAAACTGTTCCATAAAAAAAATCTTGAGGCGGTCGGCCATGTCTCTTTCAGCGGTTATAGCAGTGCGCTCCCGTTTGGAGAGGTGATTGCTCTGCTGCGCTAATGTGTCAAAAGGCGGTAGCGTATTTTTTTCTTGGTTTGTGAGCATGTTCTGGAGAAAACGGTGGACGAGGAGGTCCGGATAGCGCCGTATCGGGGAAGTGAAATGGGTATAATCGGTGGCGGCAAGGCCGAAGTGGCCAACGTTTTCCGGTGAATATCTGGCCTGTTGCATCGTCCTGAGGAGAAGATTGTTAACCACGTATTCGGCAGGAGTGTTACGGACGTTCTCCAGGACTTTGGCAAACCACATGGGACTGTTGTCGAGGCGGGGAAGTTCGATGGTCAGGGTCTTGGCAAAATTTGAAAATTCATCAACTTTTTCTTCGGCTGGTTTTTCATGGATACGGTATATGAAATTGCGATGTTTGGCAGAAAAGGTTGCCGCGACGGCCTCGTTGGCGGCGAGCATGAATTCCTCGATCATCTGATGGGCAAAATTACGCTTTTTGCGAGCAATTGATTGGATTTTACCCTCCTCGTCGAGGGTGATTTGTGGTTCAGGGATGTTGAAGCCGATGGACCCCCGTTGCATGCGGCGTGCATGCAGGTGCTCGGCGAGCTGTTTGGCATCGTCGAGAAGCTGCAAAAGTTTCCCGTGGGCTGAACGCTGTTCCGCTGCCTCATCGACAATGATTTCTTTGACGGTGGTGTAGGTAAAACGTTGTCTGCTGCGAATAACACTCTTGCAAAAATTCTTTTTTTTCAGCTTGCCCGTTGCGCTGAAATCGAGAATTGCGGAAAACGTCAGTCTATCCTCATCGGGAACCAGGCTGCAGAGATAATTGGAGAGTTTTTCCGGCAGCATGGGAATGACTCGATCTGGAAAATAGATAGAAGTGCCACGCAGATAGGCTTCTTTGTCTAGAGCTGAGCCAGGCGTGACAAAGTGAGATACATCGGCGATGGAGACATAGAGACGGAAGCCGTTGGAGCGTTTTTCCACGGCAATGGCATCATCGAAATCCTTGGCAGTGGCGCCGTCGATGGTTATGTGGGGGATATGGCGCAGGTCTTCTCTATTGCTATAGTCTCGCTCATCAAATGATAGATTTGCGGTTTCTTGTGTTACATTGTCGGGAAAACCGTGGGGCAGGTTGTGTTTTTCTATTACCATGCGCATTTGCACATCGATGGTTTCGGCAGAGCCGAGCACTTCAAGTATTTTTCCCCGTACATATCCCTGTTTTGAAGGATCCGGCAGTACCTCAACAATGACGACATGGCCATCCGGAATGTCCTGGTCCACGGATTCAACGATGCGGATGCTTGTGGGGTAGCGCGGGTCTTCGGGATGTACAAGTGGTGGTTTGCCGCTCTGGAAAAAGCCGGTGAGGTGTTCGGAAAAGCGCTCAAGAATGGCAATAAGTTCGGCTTCCGGTCGTCCGTCCGAGCGAACCCTTTTGATGCGTATTAAAACTGTGTCACCGTGGTTTGCCGTACCAATGCGTTTGATGGTGAGGAAGGGGTCTTTTTTGAAATCTGCGGCCTGCCGAGGCTGCAGGTCGGTGACAAAGCCAAAACCACGCGGATTCTTCTCTATTTTGCCGGAAAATACAGTGCCTTTGTCATTGATTGCGTAGTGTTTTTTGCCGGCGGTGACGATATCCCCTTTGCGGATAAGTTGCTCCAGTGCATCACGGATTGTATTTTTGCTGTGTTCAGCATCGCCGAGCCTCTGATGTATATCGTTGAGAGAGAAGGGAGCCTTTTGCCTGAATAAAAAGGCGGTAATGTCACGGGGAAGTGTTTGTAAGCTCTCCTGTTCCGGCGATTTTTGGGCTCTACGGTCCTGCCGATTCTTGTTTTTTCTCTTTGAAATTGTTCTTTTTTTCGACATATGGGTTTTTTCTTTCCCCTGTTTGTGGAATTTTGTTAGAGTATATTTTGGGATTTGTCGGGCAGCAGGTCGGGCAGCAGTAGAAAGCGTGGGCAAAAAATTGTAAAACGCCATTACAGGAGGACACCCGGCCGGTGAATGGCTGGAAAGCTTTCCGATACTATCTCTATTTCCGATACTATCTCTACTATTATGGATCCTTATAATACCACTTATAATAGCACAGGGACCCGCGTAAAAAAAGACATTCGTTTCATCGACATTTTTTATGCCGGTGAAGGTGGATGGTATTATACTTCTTTTTTTGATTACCAAAAAAGCCCAGCTGATCGACCCAGGAGTACTTGGAGCTGAGTTGTGTTGGTAATCAGAATTCTTTTTGGAATTGTATGGATCTAACGCCGCTAAACGGCAAGTAAGTACCTTGGATGTATATCCAGCTTAACGATTTCAAATACACTTCTTCTGTAACTACTTATGGGGGAAGTGACGTAATGTAACTACCCCCGATATTTGTGTTGATTGAGCGAGAAGACTTCTAATTATGCAGTACATTCCCTTTGACCTGGAATTATATCGCAGTCGGATGCGTGGCTACATCAGTGGTGTAACAGACGAGCATATATTCTGGGATGCCCTTGATTTTGCCATCGAAGCGCATGATGACCAGTGGCGCAAATCGGGGGATGCTTATATTCTGCATCCATGTTCCGTCGCTCAGGTACTTGCCGCGGAGATGGATATTCACCATCCGGAGATTCTTGCAGCGGCACTGCTCCATGATACGGTTGAAGATGTTGAAGAGGTGACCGTCGAGGTTGTCGGGCAAAGATTCGGTAAATATGTGCAGGCCATTGTAGAGGGATGTACTAAGGTTACGCAGTCATCGGGAGATAAGCAGTCGCATATAAAGCGGGTGCATCGTAAGATTTTTTCAGGAGCGGCGCTGCGGCCTGAAGTCATGCTGGTCAAACTTGCCGACAGATTACATAATCTTCGTACGCTCCATGCCATGCCGCAGAGAAAGCAGCAGCGCATCGCGGACGAAACGCTGGATATCTATGCTCCTCTGGCTACAGTCTTCGGGTTGTTTAATATGAAGCGGGAGATGTATAACCTCGCTCTCACCTACAAATTCAGAAAACAATGGGTCAAGCTTGCAGCTCATATTGCAACACTCAAAAAATCGCCCGAAGCCCATGAGATCATAGAGACACTTCGTGCCAGAATTGAAGAGATGGGAGACGACGCTACAGTTGACCTGCGGGTGAAGGAGTTATGGGCCTACTACGACCACAGCAACCATATATTACTCCAGGAAATAGATTTTCCCTACGAGATTATTATCGTGGTGGGCGATACGCAGACCTGTTATCAGGCTCTGGGGGTTGTCAATCAGACCTTTAAGCCAATTCCAAGGACCATACGCGATTTTATCGCCAACCCGAAACCGACTGGTTACCAGGGACTTCATGCCCGCGCCATAATCAAGGGACAGAAGTATCTTTTCAAGATACGCACCAAGGATATGGCCCGGCGGGCCCAGCGAGGGCTGTTTAGAAACTGGAGTTCCAAAAATCGCAATCAGCGCAGGTTTATACATGAAATCAAAGAGCTGTTTGGTTTTATCGGTTCCGATGCCTCGGTTTCCTATCGTGATGTCATTGCAGCAAGTGGCAAAAAAGAAATATATACCTATACGCCCAAGGGAGATCTGATCTGTTTGCCTCTGCATTCAACCGTGCTCGACTTTGCCTTTCGGGTGCATACGGATATTGGCCATTCCTGCCTTGGTGCCATAGTGGCCAATAAACGCAAAGAAGCAAGTCATATCCTCAAGGATGGAGATGTTGTGCGAATTCTTCGATCTCCCAAGCCGCTGAAGTTTGATCCTGATGTCCTCAACGTGTGTAAAGTTCCGCGCACAAGAGCGGAACTGTCCAAAGGGTTTCGGGGCAGACGCCGCCTGGTTGCTCGTGAGGTGGGGAGAGCAACGCTTTTGCAGGAGATGAAAAGGTACGGGATTGCCCGGGATGTTTTTGAGAGCTTTGAGGTACAGCAGGTATACAACTTTTTTTCCATAAAGGATGCCGACGAGCTCTATGAGCATATTGGCGATGGCCGTCTGCGTTTGCCCGAGGTCATTCATCGGTTGCAGCATGATTTTTGCCTGGAAACCCTCAAAAAGGTTGCGGCCGGAGACGACTATAACTCGGTTGAGTTACAAACACTGGACCCGGTTTCAATAAAACTGTCTTCTTGCTGTAAACCCCTTCCCACCGAAAAGAACAATTGTGCGCTGTTGACGCGGGAACGCCTTTCCGTTCACCGGAAAAGCTGTTCTCGCTTGCAGGAGGAGATAAAGTTTCAGCGTGAAGATGCGGTCAATGTGACCTGGCAGCCTCACAAGACCGCTATACGGAAAAAGCAGAGCATTCATGTACTGGCGGCCAAGCGGCAGCGTCTGTTGATGATAACGGCAGTGGCTCCTGTAAATATGACCATTTCAGAGCTCGTCGTTCTTTCTACCACACCCACCAAATCTCCGGCATGGCAGTTGGTGTTCTCTGTTGCCAACCTGGCCGGCCTGCAAAACGTTCTCGAACATTTTGAAAAGTCCGCCATCGAGTTTGAGTTCGAGTTTGATCATTGATGTGTCGAAAATTAAAGAGAATTCTTGCCACGCCATCAGCTGTCATCCGATGTATCATCTCTGTATGATGTTGTGGAATATTTGCTTAGCACCGTGGTAAGCATATCCGGCAGGTCATTTTTTTGACGGGAGCTTCGGTGGAGCTGCTTTATGGTTTTTTCCAAAGAGAGGACCTCGCCAAGGAAAACATGACGCAGGATAAGTGAGATGAGCCTGGTTATTGTCGTTAGATTCGATATTCGTGACTGGAGGTGATGATCTCTGTCGAAGGCCGTGGAGGCGAATATTTCCACGGGACAGCCTTCAATTTCACTGACGGAGACATACCATTTGTTGAGATCGCGGTCTCGAGTGCGGAAGCGAACAGCGTCGAGAACCTCGGGCAGGGCAGTACCGTCTGAATAGGGCGTGGTTTTCTTACTTTTGGATGCAGAGTCCGTATCCAGCCCGGTCAAGTGCATTAACCGAGTGATTCTTTGTGGGTTGTTCGCCAGCGACGCCGCCAGCAAACGGCATTCATCGCACAGTTCATTGCCTTGTATTTCATGCAGCTGTCGTGTTGCACCGCATCCGTCGCATATGTCATTGGTCATTTGTGGGTTCATCGTTCCATTTTTCCTGTGGAGCTATATGCTCAATATATTTTTGAAGATGGTGTCTGAATGTCTGGCCGGATATCTCCCGGGCTCCGTACCTGAGAAGATGATCAGTGGTCATCTGGCAGTCGATGAGTCTAAAACCTTTTTTTCGCAGGGATGGAATCAGTGTTGCCAGGACGATTTTTGATCCATTGGACATTGTGGTGAACATGGATTCGCCAAAAAAAACACGGTCAAGGGCAATGCCGTACAAACCGCCGGCAAGCGTTGTACCATGCCAGCATTCAACTGAATGACCATATCCCAGGCGGTGCATCTCTTTGTATGCATCCTGCATCTCTTCGGTGATCCAGGTTCCCTCGTTGTCCCCCCGCTTTATCGAGGCACAGGAGGCGATCACCTGGTCGAAAGCTGTGTCCATGGTAACGGTATAAAGAGGTTTGCGCATGTATCTGGCCAGTCTTTTTGGTAGTGTAAACTCTTCCGGATATATAACAAATCGTGGGGAGGTGAACCACCAGAGAATTGGATCTCCAGCAGAGTACCAGGGGAAAATCCCCAGCCTATAGGCTGCGATCAGCCTTGCTGGTGTCAGATCCCCGCCAACGGCGAGCAGGCCGTTGTGCTCAGCAAGCGTTGGGCGGGGAAAAATTATGTCTTCTATTAATCGAAATACCGGCATGTTCGAATGGTAACTACTTATGGGAGAAGCGACGTAATGTAACTACCCCCGGTATTTGTAACTGCTTGCAGGGTGCAGGAGATCCTCGCGATCAGACTGGTGAAGCGTATTGGTCATAGGTAAGCCAGGCTGATCGCGGGGAGCCCTGGTGCCTTGTGAGCAGTTACTTTGAATGTACTCTTCGGCATGGTCATTGTCAATTGTCTTCAGGCTACCTTGAAAAACGAGAATTACCGCGGAGTCTCACTTCGTTCGCTTACCTGTTCTCCATCGAACCGCTCTTAAAATTTAACCACAGGCATATGGTTAATATCGGAGCCGTTGCTTGCCTCTGAGGATAAAAAAACAAGAACAACGATACGTTAAGGGAAAATGGCCGTTTCTGCATGGGTACTGGTTGATTCGGTATCGTCTAGGTGCTATTATGGCACTCTTGGTGATCACTGAGTCGAGTAGTGCAGAATCGTATTGACTACTCATAGACTTACAGACACACTATTACATTATACCATACTACATTATCATGGATACACATTGGCGCAGAGAGCAGATTGATATGACACCATTTCAAGAAAGTGTCAATGTGAACCTGTTTTTCCCCAGGGGGAATCGCGGCGAAATTCTAGAGAAAATACTGCAAACACTCGTCGGTGGAACCGCTGTCATTACAGTTACAGGAGAGGAGGGGGCCGGCAAAACCATGATTGCCAGAATGGTTGAGAAAAAACTCCCTGCCGAATACAGTTGCGCTTATTTACCAGACCACATTGAGTCTTTTGATGATGTCGTTCGAGTTATTGCCTTGAAGCTGGAAATCCTCAGTGCTGATCAACCGGAGTCAACGGCGGCCCTGCTGGCCGAGATTGAAAATGAGCTGCAGCTGCGAGAGGGGCGACTGGTGGTCATTATTGACCAGGCGGAAAGAATGTATCTCGCCACCATTGAAAGGCTGCGCAAGCTTCTTGACCGCCTTAATACTGAGAAGATTGTTTTACAGCTGGTTTTCGTCGGGCGAAGAAGCCTGCTGGAAAACTTGAAACAGCTGGCACTTTGTAATTTTGATGATGTCGGAGAGCAACACTTCAGAATTCATGCTCTGGGCCTCTCGGAGACCTACGCCTATCTCAACTATTGCGCGCAAAAGGCGAGTCCATCAAGGGGCAGGAGTGTCTTTTCACCCGATGCGGCCAAGAAGATCTACAATATGGCGCTGGGCAATATGAAGATGGTAAATATGCTGGCGGCAAAATCGCTGGAATCGGCAGATTTGCAGGCCTCGTTTATGGTGCTTCTTGATAATGTCAATGATGAAAAAAGCGAGGATATTTCTGCTTCAGGCAAAACAGCTGCTCTTGTATCGAAATTGCCAAAGGCCTGGTGGCTTTCCGGGGGAGCAATACTAGCACTTCTGGTAATAGCTGTAATGCTGTTTACAGGCGAAGAAGAGAAATTGACTGAAAGGCCCAATGATTCTAAGGCCAATACTGAAGCAACTACTGAAACGACTACTGAAGCGGTTGCGGAACCTGAAGCCGCTGTGGAACCGGCTTCGGAGGAACCGGCTACGGAACCCGCGTCACTCTCCCAGAATTCGGAGGAGCAGAAAAAAGATGAGGGAAGGGTAAAGCTTGGTAGCGCAGAGGTGGATGAGGTGGATGCAGGGCGGAAATCCTCAGCAAAAAAACAATCCGCCGGTGCTGTGACAGAAGTGGATAAACAGCAGGAAACAGTGGGCGAGCGCGGGAAATTGTCAAATCGACAGCAAAATGTACCGGGTAGCCGGAATGAGCAGGTGCCTGCAACAGCTGTGGAGCCAGTCGCGCCGGAAGTCATGGAGGAACCGATCGAGAGACAACAGCAGGACTCGGTGCAGGTGGTCACGGACGACAATCAAAAAGAGTCGATCACTGCAAAACTGGTAAAGGTAGAGCCATTGGAAATATTGCAGGAAAGAGAACCGGTACGTGACGATTCGAAAGCAATGGAAAAAGGTGGCGATTTGCCAAAGCGGGAGATGGCGAGGCAGAGAGTGCCAACAGTGATTTCCCCTGCGCCTGGCGAGCAGCAGAAAAATGGTCTAACTCCAGCTGTACAAGACAACAACAATAAACAGCTATCCGATAAAAAGCAGGAAGAAATGGCAGCATCAGTGGCGCAGCAAGAAAATGATGTTTCGCCTGAACCTCTGGAATCTCAAAAAACAAAAGCGGATTCACACATCCGGCAGAACGGTGTGGAAGAAAATAGGGATTCAGAAAAACAGGTTATTTTAGCCGATGGAAAGAAAAAACTACCGGATCAGCGCTCCTCAATTACAACGCCTAAATCGATTTTCAAAATTGCTCCTGTAAAATTATATGCTACTACTCAGTATCCCACTGCTCAGTTGAAGGAAAATGAAAAGAAGAATAATGCTGAAAATGGTGCCGACTCTTCCGATCTTTATTCCAATCGCCTTGCAGCAGGAGGGCGGTGGCTTGCCCTAGGAGAGACCGAGCGCTTCAGCTTGCAGCTTATGGCGCTCAGCGCCGAGTTGGCCGAAGAGAGTTTGAGGCAACGATTGACCCGCCAACAGTATCGGAATGCAGCGGAAAATCTTTATATTATCAAAAGTGAAGATGGAGCGAAGGTTTTTCTGTATTACGGAGATTTTCCAGACCGGGAGACGGCACGCAGAGCGGAAAAGGCTCTGCCGCCGCTTCTGCGCCGGCATGATCCCTTTACGGTGTCCCTTCAGAATGTTGGGAAAAAGATTGCCGCCGACCAACAGTGAATCCGTGCATCGTGGCACGTTACCAAATATCTACGATGAGTTATCAGCATGACCATACGAGTTGCAATTAACGGCTACGGCAGAATAGGCCGATGTATTCTTCGAGCGTTGTATGAATACAATTATCGCAAAGATATTCAAATAGTTGGTATTAATGAGCTGTCCAGTCTGGACTCCTTGATCCATCTCACGAAGTTTGATTCCGCCCATGGTACATTTGGTGGAAATGTGAGCCGTAATAACACCACAATGCATGTGAATGGCGACGAAATTGCGGTGTTCAACGAGCCGGAAATAGAAAATCTGGATTGGAGTGGGCTTAATGTCGATATGGTATTTGAGTGCAGCGGAAGTTATTCGGAAAGATCCGTGGCCCAGAGACATATCGAAAGTGGGGCGGCCAGGGTAATCTTCTCCTCCCCAGCCACGGCCGAGGTTGATGCCACCATTGTCTACGGTTTCAACGAGCACACTCTGCGCAAAGAACATCAAATAATATCAAGTGCCTCCTGCACGACCAACTGTTCGGCCCATGCTATTCATCTGCTCGATGCCGCCTTCGGTATTGATCAGGGTGTCGTCACCATCGTGCACTCCGCCATGAACGATCAGCCGGTGATTGATGCATATCATAATCCGGATATGCGCAAAAGCAGGAGCTCACTGCACTCCATCATCCCGGTCAGTACCGGTCTGGCCCGGGGGATTGAGAGACTTTTTCCCCATCTGGTTGACCGTTTTGAGGCGGTATCGCTACGGGTGCCGACAATGAATGTTTCTATGATGCAGCTCAGTGTCGATGTCGGCTGCACTGTACGTGCTGATGAGGTCAATGCGTTGCTCAAAGAGGCGGCTTCGAGGCAACTGGTGGGGATAATGGATTTTACCGAGCTTCCTCTGGTGTCCTGTGATTTTAATCATAACCCCAGTTCGGCAGTGATTGACGGCTCACAGACCATGGTCAGTGGTGACAGTCTGGTGACGGTGATTGGATGGTTTGACAATGAATGGGGCTATGCCAACCGGATGCTGGATACTGCACTGGCGCTGGCGTGTGCAGAGTAGGTGCCACAGGTAAAGAATTGATCAGATAGTGAAAACAGACCTGGGTGTTTTTTTCGGATTTACGATTATGGTAAGAAAGAGTTCTGGGGAAAGATTGGAGGACGAGTGAAACAATTGCTTAGTATCATTATAGCTCTTTGCATTCCTCTGAGTGTCAGTGCTGCGGAGAGAGTCGTGCGCCTGGCAACACTCACGGATTTTGCCCCGTATTGTTTCAGGAAAGACTACAGCGCACATCTTGCCAAAGAGGTTATTCCACCCGGAAGCAACTCTTTACAGTTACAGGGCTACAGCTGGGATATTGTCCGCGAGAGTTTCCATGCCATGGAGTATACCATTGAGCTCCGAGTCATCCCCTGGTCACGGTCCATGCATTACCTCAAAACCGGTAAGGTTGATGCGATTTTTCCTGCCAACAAAACCGCATCCCGAGAACAGCTTTTTATCTTTTCCCGAAAATCTGTCGATAGAACAAAAATGGTTGTTTATACGCCTGCCAAGAGTGAATTGCAATGGCGGGATCTCAGTTCTCTCAAAGGGCTGCAGGTTGGTGCGGTGGGGGGCTGGGCCTATGGCAGGAAATGGGAAGACAGCCATGGAATAAAGAAAGTGCTCATGGATACTATTCTGCAGAGCTTTCAGGTAATGGACAAAAAACGCGTGGATGCGGTAATCGGCTATGAACAGGTCTATGATTATGTATTGAGATCCAATGGGATTGCTGCCAGATATAAAAAAATCGGACAGTTTGGACGTGTTGTTGAATATCTTATGGCCCGAAAGGATTCGGCAGGTGCTGAACGGATAGTATTAGACTTTGACAGCGGGCATCATCGTCTTGAAAAAAGCGCTGGCCTGGAAAAGATCATCCAAGAATGGCAGTAGCGTTTTCATGAGAAAAGACCATATGGATTCCATATATAGCATCGGTGCGGAGCAGGATTTTTTCCCGCAGGGCAAAAGCCTCAGCCGCCGCTTCGGTAGTTTGCTTTCCCTGGTGGTTATTGGTATTCTCGTGTTCTTTTCTCTGGCCATTGTCGTTTACAATTCGTTGCGTATGGAAGGCCAACTGGAACAACAGCTCAGTGACACCCTGAAGCTTGCAGAAACAAGCCTGCCAACAGCCGTATGGCAAATGGATCACGGCTCCATGAACGATATCCTGGAGGCTATCCTGGTCAATGATGCCATTGCTTCGGTACGGATTTTTACAGACGGCATAGTCGCTGCTTCACGGACAAAGGCAGAGTATAAGGATCGGGATTTTTCTTTTTTTCAACAATCAAGAAAATTTACCGTCAAGTCCGTTGCCGTCAAGCGATTCGGTGAAAAGGTCGGTCTTTTTGAGGTTGCCCTTTCGCGCTATGAGATACAACAGGGTGTGCTGGCCACCATCTTTGTCCTGCTTGGCCTGATTATAATTCTTTGCGGCGCGATTATTCTTACCTCATTTTTGGTCACCCGGCAGCACATCTTTAAGCCGTTGATGCGACTGGAGAGCCATGCCCGGCTCGTTGCCGCGGGCAATCTCGAAAGTAATATCGAAATTGCCGGTGATGATGAGTTCGGGCAGCTTGCGCATGCCTTTAATGTCATGGCGACACAGCTCAAGATCAGCTTTAACACCCTTGAGCAGAAGGTGATGGAGCGAACCGCGGATCTCTATCTTGCCAAGACCGAAGCCGAAAAGGTGAACCATCATCTCAATGTGGTTGGCGCGGAGCTGCAGGGGCTTCTTGACAATTCACCGGTTGGCATTCTTTTTGTGGATTTTGATCGCGTTATCCAACGTGTCAATCCCGAATTTTCGAGAATCACCGGGTATACAAGGGAGGAGTTGATCGGTCATACCACTCGTAAACTCTATCCCTCGGAAGAAGAGTATGCGGCAATTGGCAAAGCAAACTATCCTATTCTCCGCAAGCAGGGGTTTTTTCAAAAAAACGTTGCTATACGAACACGGGATGGTGAAATACGAATGTGTTCCTGGCGTGGCAAAGTGATCGCTGGTGAAAACGATTTCGAAGGTGTGGTGTGGAGCCTTGAGGATATTTCCAAGCGTTTAAAGATGGAAGAAGACATGCTCAAGGTGAAAAAGCTGGAGTCCATCGGAGTTCTGGCTGGAGGGATAGCCCATGATTTTAACAACCTTCTGCTTGCCATTCTCGGAAATATTTCCCTGGCACGGCGTATGGCGCCAGAAAACTCGCAGATTATCGAGTTACTCGATTCAGCCAAAAAGGCCTTGGAGCGGGCCAAAGATTTGACCGCCAGGCTGCTGACCTTCTCAAGTGGCGGAGAACCGGTGTGCGAGGCGGAGTCGCTGCCGCAACTCCTCGAGGAATCAGCCTCTTTTGCACTGACCGGTAGTAATGTAAAGTGCCTTTTTGATTTTCCCAAGGAACTCTGGCCCGTCAAGATGGACAAGGGCCAGATCAACCAGGTTGTACAGAATCTTGTCCTCAATGCTGATCAGGCCATGCCGGAGGGAGGGCAGATAACAATATCCTGTAGGAATATCGAGGCGGCGCAGGGCGGAGTGGCAGGGCTTGGGGGTGGAATATATGTCAGGGTAACGGTCAAGGACGATGGTGGAGGAATCGCGGAGGAGCATTTGACGCAGATTTTTGATCCCTACTTTTCCACCAAGGAGCGGAACAGCAATAAGGGGAGTGGTCTCGGTCTTGCCATTGTCCATTCCATTATCAACAAACACGGTGGTAGTATTCTGGTTGATTCTCGTCTCGGTGAGGGGAGCACTTTCACCATGTATCTTCCAGCCTTTATGGGTGAAAAAAAGGAAAAAATCGAGGTGCGGGAAGAAGGGCTGAGGAATGGCAGCGGCACTATTCTGGTGATGGATGATGAGGAGATAATTCGGGATGTCGTCAGCAGTATGCTGACTCAGTTGGGCTATGAGGCTGAGTCGGTAAGCGACGGGCAGGAAGCCATTGAACGCTATAAGGCCAACCTGGACACACCGGCAAAATTCGATGCTGTTATTATGGACCTGACCATCCCGGGCGGTATGGGCGGCAAGGAGACCGTGCACAAAATCCTGAGGATGGATCCTGCAGCTAAAGTCATAGTTTCAAGCAGCTACAGTCATGATCCGGTGCTCGATGATTTCCGTTCACTCGGTTTCTGCAATATCGTCAATAAACCGTATCAGCTGGAGGACTTATCCCGAGTTCTTGTTTCTACTTTGATGTTTGTGTAAAATTTTTCGTAACTGTTCACAGGGTACCAGATCTTCCCGCGATCAGCCTGGCTTACGTATGACTAATACGCTTCACCAGCCTGATCGCGAGAATCTCCGGCACCCTGCAAGTAGTTACAAATGCCGGGGGTAGTTATATTGCGTCGATTCCCCTGTAAATATTTGTAATTTTTATATTATTTATAAGATTGAGGTGTCAATGAAGTTTTTAATCACCGGCGGAGCCGGTTTTATCGGTTCGGCGGTTATTCGTTATATTCTAGGGTGTACTGAACACTCTGTTGTCAATGTCGATAAGTTAACCTATGCCGGCAATCTGGAGTCACTGGCCGAAGTCTCGAGTAGCGAGCGGTATGCCTTTGAGCGGCTCGATATTTGTGATCGCAATGGTCTGGAGGAGGCCTTTGTCACGCATCGCCCAGATGCGGTGATGCATCTGGCGGCGGAGAGTCATGTGGACCGCTCCATAGATGGCCCTGCTGCATTTATGCAAACTAATATCATGGGCACCTATACGCTGCTTGAAGTTGCACGGGGCTATTGGCGCGAGCTCGCTGAAGAGCACAAGAAGCGCTTTCGTTTTCATCATATTTCCACGGATGAGGTGTATGGCGATCTGGACAACCCTGGTGATCTTTTCACCGAAGAGACACCCTATGCTCCCAGCTCGCCATATTCCGCCAGCAAGGCCAGCTCCGATCATCTGGTGCGGGCCTGGCAGCGTACCTATGGTTTGCCGACCCTGATCACCAACTGTTCCAACAACTATGGGCCCTATCATTTTCCGGAAAAGCTGATCCCCTTGATAATACTCAATGCCCTTGAGGGAAAACCATTGCCGGTGTATGGTCGGGGCAATCAGGTTCGTGACTGGTTATATGTGGATGATCATGCCAAGGCGCTCTATACGGTGGTTGTCCATGGCAGGGTTGGTCAAACCTATAATATCGGCGGGCATAACGAAAAACAGAATATCGAGGTGGTGCACGCCATTTGCGAGCTTTTGGAAGAGTTGGCCGGCGACAATCCAAATTGCGCATCTTCGGTTAATCCCGAGGGGTTTAAAAAATTGATTACTTTTGTCGAGGATCGCCCGGGACATGATCTACGCTACGCCATTGATGCCGACAAGATATTACAGGAGTTGGGTTGGCAGCCGCGGGAGACCTTTGAATCCGGCGTGCGCAAGACAGTGCAATGGTACTTGAATAACCTTGACTGGTGTCGACGGGTCCAGGATGGCAGTTACCAGCGCCAGCGACTTGGGAGTTGTTCATGAAGATTCTGCTGTTTGGTAAAGCTGGTCAGGCCGGCTGGGAGCTGCAGCGTTCTCTTGCGCCGTTGGGTGAAGTGATCTCCCTTGATCGCCATGGCAGGGAAGGGCTGTGCGGTGATCTGATGGACCTTGATGGTTTGCGTGCAACCGTGCGCCAAGTAAAGCCGGACTGTATTGTTAATGCCGCAGCCTATACCGCTGTTGATCGCGCGGAAACCGAAGGGGAAGCAGCGGATCTGGTAAATAGCGAGGCCCCTGGTTTGCTGGCGACGGAGGCTGCCTCTCTGGGATGTTGGCTGGTGCATTATTCCACGGACTATGTCTTCGACGGCACAGGTGCTGCCCCCTGGCGTGAAACAGATGCGGTATGCCCGCTGGGCCGATACGGCAAATCCAAGGCGCGGGGCGAGCGGGCCATTGTTGAGAGCGGCTGTTCATATTTGATTTTCAGGGCAAGCTGGGTGTACGGCGGGCGCGGCAATAACTTTATCAGAACCATGTTTCGCCTGATGGCGGAGCGTCAGGAACTCAAAGTGGTGGGTGATCAGGTGGGCGTGCCCACCGGGGCGGAACTGCTGGCGGATGTTACTGCCCATGCCCTGCGCTGGTGTGTTGCCAAGCCGGAGCTGAAAGGGGTGTATCATCTGGTGCCCGGTGGAGAAACAAGTTGGCATGAGTATGCCACCTTTGTTGCGGCGCTAGCACACCATAATGGTATTGTTCTCCAAGTTGAAGACATTCATGCTATTCCCACCAGTGAATACCCTACTCCAGCCAAACGGCCCTTGAATTCTCGTTTGGATACCCGTAAACTGCGCCATGCTTTTGGCCTTTACCTGCCGCACTGGCAGGATGGTGTGGCGCGTGTAATCAATGAGATAACCAGTGAGTACATATGAAGAAATGTAAAGGTATTGTATTGGCGGGAGGGGCCGGTACCCGGCTGCATCCCATTACTCTCGGGGTTTCCAAGCAACTGCTGCCCGTCTATGACAAGCCGATGATCTACTATCCCCTGTCTGTAATTATGCTGGCAGGTATTCGGGAAATTTTGATTATCACCACTCCTGAGGAGCAGGCGGGCTTTCGCCGTCTTCTTGGGGATGGCAGTCAATTTGGCGTGCAGCTGGAATATGCCAAGCAGGCCAGACCGGAAGGTTTGGCGCAGGCTTTTATCATTGGCGAGAATTTTATCGGTGACGATAATGTCTGCCTGGTGCTGGGGGATAACATCTTTTACGGGCAGGGCTTGAGCAAATTGGTGCAGGGTGCAGGCGCCCGCCGCAACGGAGCAACCATTTTTGGTTATCGTGTTACCGATCCCCACCGTTTCGGGGTGGTGGCCTTCGACAAAGAGCAGCGCGTCGTCTCCATAGAGGAGAAACCGGAGAATCCTCAGTCCAATTACGCAGTGACCGGCCTATACTTCTATGATAACGATGTTGTTGATATTGCCAAATCAATCAAACCCTCTGCCAGAGGGGAGCTGGAAATCACCTCCGTCAATCAGGTCTATCTTGAAAGAGGAAATCTCAATGTCGAGTTGCTGGGCCGTGGTTTCGCCTGGCTCGATACCGGTACTTTTGACTCTCTCTACGAAGCCTCCGGCTTTATAGAAACACTGGAAAAGCGCCAGGGGTTGAAGGTGGCCTGCCTTGAGGAGGTGGCCTATCGCATGAACTACATCAGCCGTGATCAACTGGTGCGCCAGGGCAGAGATCTGGAGAAAAACGGTTATGGTGAGTACTTACTGCAACTGGCACGGGAGGATATCTAACGAGCACGTCGGTGTCGGCAAAAATAGCGAATTATTCGGGGAGGGGGCTTAAGAAATAAAAAAAGCACTCAACAAGCCAGCGCTAAACAAATAAGCACTTACTGTTAAACAGTAAGTGCTTATCTTATCTGGTGGAGCTATGCGGGATCGAACCGCAGACCTCTTGACTGCCAGTCAAGCGCTCTCCCAGCTGAGCTATAGCCCCAAAGTAGTTCGTCGTTTCATTGTGGATCTCATTTAACAGGCTTTCCGTTCGGTGTCAATAAAATTTGCGTTATAGCGCCACCTAAAATGCATATTTCTTGCTAATACACAGGAGCTCTGGTATTCTTCATTGGTTTGTAGCATTGCTTTTACAGTAAAGGGAATTATCCTGAGAAAGTTGCAGCTCGTTGCTTTTCTCCCGAATTTCTCCAGCGCTTCAGTAGGAATTCGGAGCAGATGTTTCGACCATGAGTGTTTCATCCGAGGGAATGGCTTTTTCCAAATGGATTGAAATACCACTACTCTCAATTAACGTGTTTTCCGAAAAGGAAAGGTCGCATGTATTCACCATTTAATTTTTTGTTTGGCTGGCTCTCCAATGACCTGGCAATAGATTTAGGCACCGCAAATACCGTTTTATATGTTAAAGGCAAGGGGATTGTGTTACGAGAACCTTCCGTGGTTGCTGTGCGCCAGGATGGCCGGGGCAGCAAGGTTCTTGCAGTGGGCAAGGAAGCCAAGCTGATGCTGGGGAAAACCCCTGGAAATATAACGGCCATACGGCCGATCAAGGATGGGGTCATCGCGGACTTTGAGGTGACCGAGGCAATGTTGCGATACTTTATTAACAAGGTGCATAACCGTAAAACGTTAGTTCACCCGCGCATTATGATTTCGGTGCCTTCGGGGATTACCCAGGTAGAAAAGCGCGCAGTTAAGGAGTCCGCGGAATCGGCCGGGGCACGAGAGGTGTACCTCATTGAGGAACCGATGGCAGCCGCCATAGGTGCCAACCTTCCTATCACCGAGCCGACTGCCAATATGGTTGTCGATATCGGCGGCGGTACCACTGAAGTTGCGGTCATATCGCTGGCGGGGATTGTGTATGCAAAATCGGTGCGGGTCGCCGGTGATAAAATGGATGAGGCCATTCTCCAGTATATCAAACGCAAACATAATCTCGCCATTGGGGAACGAACGGCTGAGCTTATCAAGACTACCATTGGCAATGTGTTGCCTGTGGAGCCCTATGAAACTATGGATATCAAAGGGCGTGATCTCGTCTCGGGTGTTCCCAAGACCTTGACAATCAGCTCTGATGAAATTCAATCCGCCATTTCTGAGCAGGCCGATGTGATTATCGAGGCAGTTAAAGTTGCTTTGGAGATTACCCCTCCCGAGCTCGCCGCCGATATTGTCGACCAGGGGATTGTACTGACGGGGGGAGGCGCTTTGTTAAAAAATCTTGATGAAGCCCTCAAAGAGGAGACCGGAATGCCGATTATTGTCGCTGAGGATCCGTTATCCTCGGTTGTACTGGGTTCCGGTAAGGCCCTTGATAACCTGGATATCTTAAAAGAAGTGACAATAACCTGAGAATTGCAATAATTTGTCTCTCCCCACCCCGGGAGGAGGGGTACAGATAGACGAGTGCCTTTAAAAAAAATATCCGTGCATGGAGTGTTGCCGCCTGGGGCAATGAAAGCTTTTTTCCTATGTGCACATAGAATACCTTGTTGCGGTTTTGAGAAAAAATACTACCTCCAGAAAGGGGCTGAAAAGGCCGGCGATGACCAAAATCGTGCTCCTTTTGGTCCTGGTTTGCTGCCTTGTACTCTTTGCTGCTTCGTTCGGGGGCCGATTCGGTCTTTTTCATCAGATCACCCTGGAATCCTTGGGTCCGGTCCAATCTCTTTCTACTACCGTAACAAAGAGCAGTGGCAAGGTCTGGCAAGACTATATAGATCTGTGGGCAGTTCGTGATGAAAACAAACGTCTCCGCGCACGGCTGGATGAATACACCGAAAAGCTCAATGAATATACCGAGGCCTACTCCACCTACCTGGGCCTCATGGAAAAGCTTGCGTTCAAACACAAAGACCCTTTCCCGTCGATCACCGCAAGGGTGGTTGGCAAAGATCCATCATACTGGTTCCAGACCATAATCGTTGACAGGGGAGGAAAAGACGGTGTTGTCAAAGGGATGGTGGCACGTAATGAAAACGGGGTGGTCGGCCAGATCATCCAGGTGTCTCCCAATTATTCAAAGATACTCCTTGCCAATGCTCCCAGCAGTGCTATTGACGCCATGGTCCAGAAGAACCGGGTTCGAGGAATTCTCAGAGGTGCCGGAGCGGATGGCTATACGCTCTACTATGTCCTCAAAAAAGCCGATGTGGCCGTTGGTGATCGCATTGTTACAGCCGGGATCGGGGGGGTCTTTCCTTCGGGAGTCCCACTTGGGAAAGTTGAGGCTGTGCGAAAAAAGCAGCGCGGCATGTTTCAGGAAATAGTAGTTGCTCCCTCTGTTGATTTTCAGCGCCTGGAAACTGTTTTTATCAATATTACCGAGAAATTGCTGTGGAAGGATGAAATGACGGATTCTTCGGGAGAAACGCCTTGATGTTGTTTTTCTTTGTATTTATCGGTATCATTTTTATTGTGGCCCAGACGACGGTGCTCCAGCTGCTGCCGGCCTGGTTGGGGCAGCCTGATTTGGTTTTCATTCTTGTGGTTTTCAGCGCTTATCGGCTGGGATGGGGTACCGGCCTGTTTTTTGCGTATCTGCTTGGCTGGATGATGGACGTGGTAGGAGGCATCCATTTAGGGGTATATCCGTTGCAGAACATCATTGTATTTTCCTTCTTGAAAATCCTATCAGAGAATAGCCCTTTTAGGGAAAATGCCTACCAGGTCCCTCTTGTCGGCGTAAGCTACTTTGTCGTCCAAATGGGTCTGTATTCCTTGTATTCAATCATTATGCCCGGAACGCTGCCGGCCTGGTCCTGGAACAGAGTGATACAGGAGACGCTGATTCTGCTTCTGGCAACTATACCTTTTTTCGTTGTACTGACCTTTTGCCATGAGTTTTTCCGCAAGCGAAGGGGGATCCATCGGGTCATTAGTAAACGTGGGGGGAATCAGTTTCGCTAGTCGTTGCGGCAAGTGAACTTTACGACGTTGGCAATCATGAAAGAAGAACAATCCTTTTTCAGCACTGTGGAAGAGATAAATGAGCGCGACGACAGCGCTCTCGATGTCCTGCGGCCACGGCTTATTTGGGCAGGGGTCATAATCCTGCTTTTTACTGCGTTGATTTTCAGCAGGCTCTGGTTTCTGCAGATATCCAATGAGGAGGAATTTGCCGATAAAGCGTATAACAACCGCGTCCGTGTTCGCGAAATTGCTGCTCCACGAGGCCATATTCTTGATAGAGACGGCAGGGCGTTGGTGACAAACAGGCCCTCTTTCAACGTACTCTTAGTCAGGGAAAACACTCAAAATGATGAACTCCTCATTAAAAGATTGGCGGAAGTCCTCGATGTTGAGATATCGACATTATGGGATCGTATTCGTCAAGCATCGAATATCTCACACCATATTCCCATACTTCTGGAGGAGGATATTGACTGGAAGACCCTGGCCTATCTGGAAAATCATAATCATGACTTTTCCGGTATACGTATCGAGGTAACACCTCGCAGAGTATATCATTATGGTGACCTTGCCGCCCATGTGATCGGGTATCTCGGCAAGATCAGCGAGAAAGAGTTGCAGGAATTACCGCAAGGTGAATATGGCGGCAGGGATATAATCGGAAAAAGAGGGCTGGAAAAACTGCGCGAATCGGATTTGCGCGGGGAAAAGGGAACCAGCTATTCAGAGGTCAATGCCAGGGGCTTTGAACAGCGGCTGCTCAAGCGAACGGACCCACTGCCTGGGAATGAAATACATCTGACCCTCGATGCCGAGCTGCAACAGACCGCCGAAACGTTGATGAACGATGCGGGTAAAGCCGGAGCTGTCGTGGCGCTCGATGTCAACTCGGGGAGGGTGCTGGCATTGGCATCGACGCCGACAATACATCTGCAGGAGTTTACCGGTGGGATTTCTTTGAAAAACTGGAATGCCTACCTGCACAATATTAAAAAACCGCTTATCAATAAGCCGGTACAGGGCCAGTATCCGCCGGGGTCGACCTATAAGATGATAACCGCGCTGGCCGGTCTGGAAAAGGGAGTTATCGACGAAAACTCGGTCTTTTATTGTCCCGGTTATTATTCGTTCGGCAATAGAATATATAGATGCTGGAAACGCGGTGGCCATGGTGCGGTGAATTTGAAAAAAGCCATCGCCCAGTCCTGCGATGTTTTTTTCTATCAGGTTGGCCAGCAGGTCGGTGTTGACGGATTAGCCGAAATTGCCAAAAAATTTGGCCTGGGGGAAAAAACTGGCCTGGAGGTAGAATACGAAAAGGCGGGGCTGATACCCACACGTGAATGGAAGATGCAGAGCAAGAATGTTAAATGGCAGGAGGGGGAGACATTGTCGGTGGCCATCGGTCAGGGCTTCAACCTTACCACCCCTCTCCAGATTGCGGTTATGACCTCCATGTTTGCCAATGGCGGGAAAAAATATCTTCCCCAGATTGTGGAAAAAGTTATTAGTCCGGATGGTACAACCGTGGAGAAACTGGAGCCTGAATTGACCATGGAGGTTGAAGGTATGGATGAGCATATCGAACTGGTCAGAGAAGGTCTTGTTGAGGTAGTCCAGGGAAAGAGAGGGACGGCCAGGAGGGCACGGATAGAGGGTATCAACATTGCAGGGAAGACAGGTACTGCCCAGGTAGTCAAAATAGCGCAGTACAGAGGGCTCAAGGATGAAGATATTCCGTATAAATTTCGAGATCATGCCTGGTTCACCTGTTACGCACCGGCGGAAAACCCGGAGATAGCAGTCACGGTGTTAGTTGAGCATGGCCTGCATGGGAGCTCCGGTGCTTCCCCCATTGCCAAGGCAATACTGGAAAAATATTTCGTCGGCAGACTGCTCCAACAAAAAGGATAAGCCTTTGCAGTTACATCTTGATGTTTATTCGTAGATCCATGGTGTAGTTCTAAAAACGGCAGTACAAAGAACGGTAGTAAAAATATGATTCGTATTGATAGACGGCTGTTGACACATTTCGACTGGCCCCTGCTGGCCCTGCTTTTCCTGCTATGCGGCATGGCCCTGCTTAACCTTTACAGCGCATCATATCCTCCCAAGCCATGGGGGATGCCACCTTACCTTAAGCAGAGCTATCTGTATCTCATGGGGTTTGGTTTGATTCTTTTTATCCTCAGCTTTGACTATAATGAACTGCATTTATGGAATTACCCATTTTATATATTTATCACCGGTCTCCTGCTTTTTGTCTTCTTCCTTGGCCAGAGTGCAGGTGGTGCCCAGCGCTGGATCGATCTCGGCGTCTTTCGTCTGCAGCCCTCGGAGCCAGCCAAACTCATGTTGGTAATAACCCTTGCCAGCTATTATTCAAGGAAGGAGGTTCTTGATGGATATTCCATCAAGCAGTTGTTGCCGCCCATTATGTTGACGGCTCTTCCCTTTGTCCTGATTCTTCTGCAGCCTGATCTTGGTACGGCGTTGATGCTCGGTATAATTTTTGTGTCTATGACGGTATTTGTCAGACTGCAGGTAACAACCTATTTGACGTTGGGGGGTGGGGCGCTTTGTGCAGCTGCTTTTGCCTGGTTTAAATTACTGAAGCCCTATCAGAAGCAGCGGGTGCAAACCTTCCTCAATCCGGAAGGTGATCCCATGGGGAGCGGTTATCAGATTTTGCAGTCAAAAATTGCGGTGGGGAGCGGCGGTAAACTGGGGAGGGGATATATGGAGGGAACCCAGGGGCATTTACACTTTCTGCCGGAGCGTCATACCGACTTTGCCTTTTCCGTATGGTGTGAGGAATGGGGATTTTTCGGCAGCGCCTTTTTTCTTGGAATCTATTTCCTTCTGCTGCTCTGGGGACTGCGGGTTGCCTTGCATGCCAAGGACAGGTTCGGTATGCTGCTTGCCTATGGCGTGGTGATGTTAATATTCTGGCAGGCCGTTATCAATATTCTCATGGTTCTCGGATTGTTGCCCGTCGTGGGGATCCCGCTGCCGTTGGTTTCCTATGGCGGGTCTTCGTTGCTGACAACCCTGATGGGTATGGGGATTTTGATGAATGTGCGCATGCGCAGATTTGATCCCGGCAGGGGGGAAGGGGCCATGGGAAGTTGATATACGAAAGACAAATCTGTTCCTGATTGCCAACCAAGCTCAGCTCATCGACCCAGGGGTCTTCCCATGTTGTTTTCAAGGGACGCCATAAACCCATCCCTGGGGGCTTAGCTGCAGCCGTCCTGGCTGCAGATACCCATGAAAACAACATGGGAAGACCCCTTGCCCCTCGCACTTCGAACTGAACGTTGTTGGTAACCAAAAATCTGCTTACCCGAGGGTATTACCGAAGGTTAGCCAGTACCAGCTCCTTCAGCGATTGGATGAAAAGCGGGTGTGTGTTCAGCGAGGAGCAGGAACGGCATTGCATTCCTCTGTCTTTGGCCATATCACGATAGAGCATATCGATCTCGTAGAGGGTTTCCACGTGGTCGGAGACAAAGCTGATCGGTACCATGAGAATATTTTTACATCCTTCGGAGGCCAGGATATCAAGCATTTCCGGGGTGGATGGCGAGAGCCACTCGACCGGGCCACTTCTACTCTGGAAGCACAGTCTCCCCTTTTTTCCTGTGATCTCTTCTATATTTTTAATGGTGATATTGATGTGGTCCAGGTAGGGATCCCCCTCTTCGATGAATGAGACAGGCAGGCTGTGGGCGCTGTACACCACTTCAACATTGGTTGAGGAGAATTGGTGCAATCCCTCTGTGATATTTTCAGCAAAGCATTGGATATAGAGGGGGTTGTCCGGCCAGCCGTGTATTTCTGTTATGGAAAATTCGTTTTCTGCCTGTGCGGCAGCGCGCCGAAGATCGCTGAGTGAGGATCCGGAGGTTGCCCTGGAAAAGTGAGGATAGAGCGGCACTGCCACGATTCTGTCAATGCCCTTGGCTGCCAGCTGCTGCAGGGCCTGGGAAGCCCAAGGGGAACAGTATCGCATGGCGCTTACAACGGTGAAATCACCGCTGGACCGGAGTTCGGCCTGCAGTGCCTGGGCCTGCTGGTGTGTGATTCTGATAAGTGGCGAACCGCCACCGATTTTTTCATAGGTCTTCCTGCTCTTCGGCGCCCGTTTGCGGGCAATATACCAGGCGAGAGGTTTTTGCAAAAAGCGGGGACCGAGGCGGATGATGTCGCGGTCGGAAAAGAGATTGTAAAGAAAAGGAGCCACCTCTTCAGTTTTTTCAGGCCCCCCCATGTTGAGAAGTATGACCCCGGTTTGGTCCGCGTTGTGTTTCATATTTTCCTTCCTCATCTTTGCCGTTATCAACTGACGAGAAACACTCTACAACATGCTTACCGATCATGCAAAAGCTACTTGAGAAAAGGGCGCAAACAGTATCGGCGAAGAGAAAAAAAAATTGTTATGCTTGATTCTCCTGCAGTAGAGAATATAATTTAATCAAGAGGTGAAACCATATTACACAAGCGGTTGGTTGCTTTGTTGTTGCTTTGTTGGATGGTAATAAGGTTTTGCCGGGGAATATGCTCTCAGGGGCATAGGGGTGGCGATCAAGCATCGCCTAGTTTTAACTGGAGGAACTCTATGGATCTAAAGGTCGAAGCCCGGAATGTTGAGTTGCGCAAAGGATGGCAGGAACGAGTAGAGGAGGAGAAGGAAAAGCTCATTCGCAATTTTGCCGCATATCTTCTGCACCTGCGTGTTGTTATAGAAGCCACCACTCATCATAAGGAAGGAGGGTTTGAGATCAAGCTGGTTGCCTCGGTGCCAAATGACATTGTGGTCGTCACTAGGAAAGGAGGCGCTGTCCGTCCGCTCCTAGTAGAGGCCTTTGATGTCTTGTCACTTCAGCTCAAGGAAAATATTCGCAAGAAGCATCAAAATAAGAAAGGAGCCGAATCACTGACGGATAGTGATAGCTTCGGAACAATCCGTAAATTGTCACCACATGAGTCCTACGGTTTTATCGTAACCACAGACGAACGCGATGTTTATTTTCACGAAAATGCATTGAAAAATATTGAAATGGAGCAACTCTCGGAAGGTGATGGGGTTTTTTATGGGGAAACATTTGGAGATAAGGGGCCACAGGCATCCTGGGTCCGTCTTGCCAAGTAATAAATACCCTGATTTTTGTAATATGGTGTATGGCTAGAGCATGCACTTTTAAAAAAGAAGGTCCACCGATAAGGTCCGAAGCTGTAAGGCTTCGGGCCTTTTTTGTGCATGCGTTCTTGAGAGGAAAACAGTATGGTATGCTCGCAGGGCTATGCAGGAGAGACTTCATAAAGATTCTTTTCACCGAAACGTCAAGGTGATCCGGAAAAAGCTCATCTGCCATCAGACTCGTGATGAGTCTGTTCTATAAGGAGTGATGTACTATGACCAACGAGACGTTCTATATTGTTGACGGCAGTGCCTATATTTACCGGGCATATCACGCGGTGGCGCCCCTGACCAACAGCAAGGGAGTTCCGACCAACGCCGTTTTCGGTTTTACCAATATGCTGCGCCGCCTTCTGCAGGAAAAACATCCGGAATATGTGTGTGTAGCCTTTGACAGCAGGGGACCGGTTTTCAGGCATGAGCTGTATGCCGAGTACAAGGCCAACCGGCCACCGATGCCGGAGGATCTGGTACCGCAGATACCCTACATCAAATCGCTTGTGCATGGTTTTAATATCTGTCTTCTGGAGGAGGACCACTATGAGGCAGATGATATCATTGCCTCGCTGGCCGCCACCATGAGTAGCCGAGGCAATGATGTTGTCATAGTCTCCGGTGATAAGGATCTCCTGCAGCTCGTCAATGATCGGGTGGTAATGTGGGATCCCATGAAAGATGTTGTGATGGATAGGGGGGCTATTGAAGCCAAATATGGGGTGAGTATTACGCAATTGCTCGACTATTTCAGCCTTATCGGTGACAGCTCCGACAACATCCCCGGGGTTCCCGGGGTAGGGCCGAAAACTGCTGCACGATTAATAGGGGAATACGGCTCTCTTGCCGGGGTCTATGATAATGTCGAGTCCATGAAGCAATCGAAGATGAAAGAGCGGCTCATTGAACATGAAAGCTTGGCCTATCTCTCCCGTGATCTCATCCGTTTACGTGAGGATATTGGAGGATTACATGATCTTGAAGAGTTCAGGGCAAAGGACTGTGATAATGCCTCTCTTGCCGAGATCTACCGTGAGCTTGAATTTTCTTCTTTGCTGCGGGAGGTCAATGTTTCGGCAGGTATTCCCAAGGAAGGCTTTGTTTGTGTTGGCAATGTCGATCAACTAAATGATATTGCAGAAAAGATTGAAGACGCGGATATGCTGGTCATCGATACTGAGACGACATCCTTAGATCCTCGAAGAGCTGAACTGGTCGGGGTGTCCCTGTGCGTTGATCTCGATGAAGCCTGGTATATTCCGGTTGGCCATAAAGACAGCGCCGGTAATGTTATAGCTCACCAGATATCGCTTGAGCAGCTCCGTGAGTTTCTGGCTCCTTATCTTGTCAGCGGAGATTTCGTCAAACTTGGCCATAACCTCAAGTATGACTATGCCGTGCTTGCCAGGACGCTGAATGTGAAAATGCAGGGGCCGCTGCGGGATACCATGATAGCCGTTTATCTCCTCAACCCTGGAGGCAGAAGTTTTAAGCTCGATGATCTTTGTCTTGAGATCGATTTACAGCTGACCTCGTTTGATGAGGTTGTTAAAGGTGACAAGCGTGAGGACTGTTTCGCCTATGTTGATATCTCAACGGCCTGCCCTTACAGTTGCGAGGATGTCTATGGAAGTCTGGCCCTGTGGCGCCACTATGAACCGCAACTCGAGAAAGCCGATCTCATGGAATTATTCAGCTCCATGGAGATGAAAGTCATGGCAATTATTGCAGAAATGGAGCGGCGCGGGGTCTGTCTGGATACCGAGGCGCTTAAGCAGATATCCGAGGAATTTGCAGAAATTCAAACACAACTGGAACAGCAGATTTACGCTATTGCCGGGGAGCGCTTCAATATCAACTCACCGAAACAGTTGGGCACCATACTCTTTGATAAGCTGCAGCTGCCCTATGGCCGCAAGACCAAAACCGGCTATTCAACCGATGTCAAGGTTCTGGAGAAACTGGCTGCAAAGCATGAGCTGCCGGCGAAAATATTGGAGTATCGAACCATAGCAAAGCTGCAGTCGACCTATGTGGAAAAGCTGGGGAAGCTGGTCGATGAAACAACAGGAAGGGTCTATACGTCTTTTAATCAGACGGTTACCGCCACGGGCAGATTGTCGAGCAGCAATCCCAATCTGCAGAACATCCCGATACGCTCCGAATACGGCAACCGCATCCGGCGAACATTTGTTCCCGACGACGGCATGGTTTTTCTCTCCGCCGACTACTCCCAGATTGATCTCCGCGTTCTTGCCCACTATTCACAGGATGAGGCGCTACTGGAGGCGTTCAACAACGGTCATGATATTCATGAAAGCACGGCGCGGCAGATTTTTGCCAACCCGCTGGTCATTGCCCCGGAAATGCGTAGGGTGGCAAAAAGTATCAATTTCGGCATAGTTTATGGTATGAGCAGCTATGGACTTGCCAATCAATTAGGGCTTGCCAGGAAGGAGGCGCAGAGCTTTATTGACCGCTACTTTGCCCATTACAGCGGCGTCCGCAGGTTTATGGAGGAGATTGTGGAGCAGGCCCGCCGCGATGGCTACGTCACCACCCTCTGTAAACGCCGCCGGGCTGTGCCCGAGATCAATGCCAAAAACAAAAACCAGCGTGACATGGCGGAGCGTATCGCGCTGAATACGCCGATACAGGGAACGGCTGCCGATATTATCAAGCTTGCCATGATTGACGTGGAAAAAATTATACAGGAAAAACAGCTCCAGGCATGGCTGCTGCTGCAGATTCATGACGAACTGGTTTTTGAAGTGCCACGCGACATGGCACAAGAGGTGGCACCCGTTGTCCGGCAGACGATGGAGTCGGCGTTGCAGTTGGATGTTCCTCTGGTGGTCAATGTTGAGGTTACCAAGAATCTGGCCAAGGAGTAATGTGATCGTTATATTTTTTACTTGATTACCACCGAAACTCAGCTGATCTCGACCCAGGACCGCCGTGTTATTTTCATGGGACGTCATAAACCCATCCCTGGGGGCTTAGCTGCAGCCGTCCGGGCTGCAGATACCCATGAAAACAACACGGCGATCCTTGCCCTTTAGAGCTTATAGCTGAGTTTCGGTGGTAATCAGCTATTTTTATTTACTATGTGAGGAGTAATGGCACAACGAACAGAACAACCGACAGAACAGCAAATGAACGATACGACACAACTGTGTGATGATATCAAAGTTTTTATAGAGTTTTCCGTAGCCGGCGATGAACAGCAGGCGGCCCTGGTAACACTGGAAAACTACAGAGACAACAGCTTGGCTCTACAGGTTATGAAAGATTTTTATGCCCGGTTGCCGGAGCTGCGGGAAGAGGCTATCTTGAAGATATCCAGTATAGTGTCGCGCCAGGGAATCTATCTTCTTGGTGTTGAGGCCAAAAATCATCAGTACCTCTATTTCCATAACAGTGAAGAGCTGCTCTACATCGGCGAGAAAAAGGATGGTATTGGCGATAATGAAGTGCTTAATTTTTTCGGGTATTCAAACGACGAAGAGTTCTTGAAGACGGTCGATGAACGGAGCCATGGCTATGCTGAGCTGGGCGGTCAGCCGAACACCTTTTGTCCGGCGTGTACGGTGGCCGAAGGAGAAGTACATCATCTCGGCTGCCCCGTTGAGGTGTGCCCCTGGTGTGATAGTCAGCTCAATATGTGTAACTGTCGATTTGAAAAACTGGGGGTAGAAGAAATTACGGAGAATACCGAAATTGAGCAGCTGGAGGTGCTGTTGGAGGAAAAGGGCCGTATACCTTTTGCAGCCGACCATGCTCCTGCATATCCAAGCGGCGGAGAGAGGGATTGATTGCAATGTCCTTACCCTCCGGAATTTCAAGCTGAGCTTTGGTGATAACCACCATAAAAAAGGCGGGAACACACAGTGTCCCCGCCATGTCGAGATGTGAGCGTTCAAAGCATCCTTTACTCAACTCGTCCTGAAATGTTCTTGAGATACTTATACAACTCCGTATCAGAGGAGAGGATAAGCGAAGTGTTGTTTCCTATGGTTGTTTCGTATGCTTCAAGAGATTTCAAAAAGGAGTAGAATTCCGGATCCTGGGTGTAGGCATCACCGTAAATCTTGGTGGCCTTGGCATCGGCCTTACCTTTGAGTACAACGGCTTCACGGTTGGCCCCGGAGATGATCTCCTTGTGTTCCTTGTCCACCTTGCCAAGGATCTCGGCTTTCCTTCCTTCACCGAAGGAACGTTTCTCCGCTGCAATACGTTTTCGTTCTGAAATCATCCTGTCATACACCTTGAGCCTAACGGAATCAATGTAGTTGACGCGCTTAAGCATTACATCGGTGAGCTCAATACCGTATTGCGGGGTGATTTTGGAGGCTATCTCGAGGATCCGTTGCGATATCTTATCACGGCCCATCTTCGGCTTAGTTCCCATGTCCTTGGTGTTGGGGGTCATGGTGGCTTCGGACCAGTCGGAGCTGCGAATGATTTCAATGAGATCGTTTTTATTGACCATATCCCGCACCGTTCCATCGATGATATCATCGAGCAGTGACTGGGCCCGGGTCTGGTTGTTGACGGATTTGAGAAACTGCAAGGGTTCAGTGATTTTCCAGCGCGCCGTGACATCGAGAAAGACGTAGGTCTTGTCATTGGTGGGGATCTGGTTTGGATCACCATCCCATATCAGTATTTTTTTGTCGAAATACTCGACCTGATGAAAGAACGGTTTTTTGAAGTGCAGACCGGCATCTCGTTGCGAGGCGACGGGAGCGCCAAATTGGGTAATAACAGCCTGTTGACCTTCTTCAAGTATATAAAAACCATCATAGACGATCACGATGGCCGCCAGAACAAGGCCGACGAGTAAGAATTGTGCAAATCTTTTCATTATTCTGTCCTCTTGTGATTATCTATTTTGGGGAGTCGGTTACGTTCAGCCCTTTGCCGCTGAGGTTCAAGAGCGGTAGAGGTGATTGCTGATTTTCATCGAGAACGTAGATCGACTCAACGCTGGGCATGACTTTCTGCATGGTCTCAAGGTACATACGTTTGCGGGTGACCTCTGGAGCGTTATTGAATTCTCGAAGGATATCAAGAAAACGGGCGGATTCACCCTCGGCATTGTTGAGGCGTTCCGCCGCATAGCCTCGTGCTTCTTCGACAATCTGTTTTGCCTGGCCGCGTGCCTTGGGAATAACCCTGTTGTATGTTTCCTCGGCCTCGTTGACCAAACGTTTCATGTCCTGGTCGGCCTCGTTCACCTCGTTGAATGCAGGCTTGACTTTGTCGGGTGGGTTGATGTCCTGAAACTGGACAGCACCGATACCGATGCCGGTCCTGATCTCATCAAGCTTGGACTGCAGTTCGTTTTTCACCGAGGCGGCGAGCAAGTCTCTATTACTGAGGACGTAGTCGAAGTCCATGTTGCCGACGATTCTTCGGGTGACGCTCTCGGACAGATCCCGTACGGCCTGACGGACATCTTTGACCATGAAGAGATAGTCTCTGGGATTTTTGACCCGGTATTGAACGATCCAGGCAACATTGATGACATTTTTATCGGCGGTGAGCATGAGGGACTCCATGCCGTAATCCCGACTGGAAAAGGTGCTGCGCTGACCGGCTGACTGGACGCGGAAGCCGAATTCTTCTTTGCGGATGTTTTCAACATCGACCTTGAAGAGGCGGTCGATATAGGGGATTTTGAGGTGCAATCCCGGTTGTGTGGTCTTGTTGTAATTGCCAAGTCGAAGGATGACCCCGACTTCACCGGGTGTAATTTTGTAGATGGAAGAGAATATTCCCTGGAAAAGAATAATCACCAGCACGACGATAAGGATCTTCCCAATACCGCCAAATCCTTTGAACGGATTTTTGGGGCCTTGATCATCATCGCCGTCACCCGGCGGCTTTTTCTGACCGGAAAAGTAATCCTGCAGTTTCTTGATAATCTGGGCCACCATCTCTTCCGGAGTCTGGGGCTTTTTTTTGTTCCCCCATGGAGGCTGTTGATCATGATTGGACATACATTTCTCCTGAATTCGTTTTCTTTGTTATTTTCCGAAGCCTTGCTGGAGATACGACCGTAAAAGGCCGCCTTCGAAAAAACAAGCAGTAGAATAATTTTATATCAATATACCAGTGTAGAAGAATAAGTATTTGTAGAGCGGTTTGCAATAAAAAGCGAACGAAGAAGCAAGCTACCATGAATAAAAGACAAAGAAAAGATATGATTGGGCCTTCCGGCAAATTACAATCACTGGACCTTGTCCAGTGCGGCAGCCCAAGAAAGATAAACAACAGAAAGAGTGAGGCAGAAAAGCACAAACTGGAGAAATGATGAGCGTCGCAGGTGTATGAAAAATCTGCTGATAAGCACCCTGCCGATGGCAAACCCGCTTAAAAGACCGAAGAAGTGGGCGCCAAGGTCGGTGCGCTCGCCCGAGCTTCCCGTCATTGCCAGCAGGGCGGCACCCGCCATGAAAGGGAGAAAAAGACGAAACCGCGAGAGCTTCCGATTAGTATGGTAACTGACCATGACCAGCATGCCGATGGTGGCAAATACTGCCGTGGAGTACCCCACGAAAAGGTGGCCCTCACCACGCAGGTACACATTGACAAAGTTGCCGAGTACCGCGGACAGCAGGAGTGCGGCGATACCGATGCCGCTGCCCACGGTTTTGCAGAAAAAGTGGAGTAGAAAGCCGCCGAGGAAGCAGTTGCCTAAGAGATGGTTGAGGTCGGCGTGTAGCGTCAGAGCCGTGACGAGTCGGAAATATTCTTGACCATAAAGAATGGCGCCGGAATCACCGGCACCTGAAGAAAACCATACGGTTTCTGGGTTCCAGGGACCGGTGATGAAATAGAAGGTGGCCAGGGCGCCAATGATGAGAAGCGTCGGCGGTTGTCCCTGGGAAACGGGATGTTCGACAGAGAGTTTTTCAGGAGGCCATCCCTTGTTTTCCTTGATGTAGGAAGAGAGATGATATGATGCCGTGGTGGCTTCATGCTGTGCCACGTAGATGGAATACCCGTCGTCGGTCTGGATGATGTCATGGGATATGGCAACCGAGGTAAGCACAAGCGAACAGGTTGATAAATGCTCCCTGTCGGCAGTTTCTAGGACGGCTATTTGCGTCGTATTCTTTTCAACCATTGATGCTCAGCTTCCTCTATCCCTGGGTTGCTTTGAAGAGTGTCATGTGGTGCTTGTCGGAGTCGAGGTCACTGTTTGATACCGAGCAAAATGCATTCTACAGTCTATAATGGTAACTGCTCACAGGGCACCAGGGCTCCCCGCGATCAGCCTGGCTTGCGTATGACCAATACGTATAATACGCTTCACCAGTCTGCTTGCGAGAATCTCCGGCACCCTGCAAGCAGTTACAAATACCGGGGGTAGTTACATTACGTCGCTTCCCCAATAAGTAGTTACCTGTAATGTATGCTATATCAGGATGCTCGATAAAGAGTATAACAGCCATCACAGGTACAGCCAACTATCTGAGATGGCTGTATTTATGATGGCTGTATCTATGATGGCTACGGTAGAGGATTTTTGGGTGGCCGGGATTACCCGGACAACCTCCTAAGCGAGATCGTCAATGGGGACAACGGCGCCATATTGTTCCTTGAGGGCTAGAAGCTCATCTTTTTGCTGTGTGTAGATCTCAAAGAGCCTGCCTGGTATTTTTTCCTCTTTGCTGTATGCTTCGCGCTGCAGATCGATACGTTGGACAATGTTATCGACGTAGAGAGCGAACTGCATATCATAGAGGGATTTTGGATATTCTTTGTTGATGCTGGTAAACAACTTTTTCAGATCTTCGTAGCGGGGCAGCATGCCCATTGGGGTGGAGATGGCGTCGACATCACCGTTGGCGTAGAGTTCGAGCCAGCCGAGCCAGGCTCTGACGTCTTTTTTCTCTCCAAGCAGGCCGGAACCGGATCCACCTCTGCTTGCATGGGTGAGAAAGTAGTTCAGGCCGGCGAGCACCGGCTTGGCATGCGCTGCAAATTTGTCTGAGTTGAAGAACTTGAATTGGGCATCCATATAGTCTCCCAACGCTCCGGGAATAAACGGTGCATTGGCCCATGGCTGACGGTTGACTCCCGTTGCGCCGACCTCCATGGCCGTGGCTTGGGAGACGATGGAGGCTCCGATGACCACTCCCTCATCGGCGTTTCTGGCGACCCAGACCGGCGGCATGGTGTCGGCATCGCGGCCGGAGTAGGTAAACACTTTCAGCGGCAGGCCCGCCGGATCCTCGGCTTTATCGGTGGCATGGTTTTTAATCGCTGATGCAAGCAGGGTGCAGCGCGAATTTTTGTGGGACATCGGCACAGGTTTCCCGGTATCGTCGGTCTTGCCTTCATACCACTCGCCCTGGAAATTCGTTCCCTTTTTTGGGGGATCTTCGCCGTTGCCGACCCAGTGCGGCACGCCCTGGTCGTCGATGAGGACATTGGACCAGATGACTTCGGTGCCATCACCGCGCAGGCAATCCATCAAGTAAGGGTCACCTTCTTTGTTGACGTCTTCCACGATACCGAAGATGCCTTTTTCGGGATTGATGCCGCGGATGGTGCCGTCATCGGCAATCCAGATCTGGGCGAGATCATCGCCGATAAAGTCGCTGCCCACCATGGCCGTGGTGGTTTTGCCGCAACCGGAAGGCGCGGCCCCTGCAAAAAAAGTTTTGCGGCCGCCGGGGCCGGTCATGCCTGTAATAAACATGTGTTCCGAGAGCTGTTCGGCTAACTTGTAATAGGTGGTATAGTCTACGGAGAAGCGATGGTTACCTTTCTTGAGCAGCAGTGTGTTGCCGGCGTAGGTGCAAAAGGTCGAAAAGGTCGTCTGCCAGCTGCGATCCATGAAGATGCGAGCGTTGGGCACATCTTCGGGAGTGTTGTCGCCTTCGCTGTGAACATTGGTGAAGAAAAGTCCGGCCCGCTCTACTTCAGCGTCAAAGTCGGCATAGCAGTTGCGGTAGAGCAGCTCTCCGGAGTGCATGACATAGGCTGAAGAGGAAATTTCAATGGCCGGAATGGAGGCCTCGGCCCCGACGGGACCGCGGCTAAAAAAGCCGATCATCATGGTTTTGCCTTCCATTATGCCGTCGACGTATTGACGTACGTAATCAATCGCATCGCTGCGCAGAGTCGACTTGGCAAGGGAGCTCATCTGTTCGCCTTCGTTTATAATATAATAGGTCTGGTTGATAAGACGGGCTTGGTCCTGCGGGAGATCAAAGTGAATGGTATGGCCCTTTTTGGCAAGCGGCTTTTCTTCCCCTTTTTCCAAGGAATACTGTCTTATCCATTCGATATCTTCTGCACTGCCGGTATCGATGAAGACCCGGTCAGGTTTGCAGATGGTAATGGCATTGGCAATCTTGACCAGGGCATCCTCGTTTTTGATGGCGGCAATTTTGGTGTTGTTGGCCGCATCCAGTTGTGCTTCAATAACCTGCATTGCATCGGAAAAGGTTGTTATGCCGCCCACCGCGGCAAGGATTTCTTCTCCTTTTTTAAGCTCAAGCATCCTGTACTCCTTGGTTTCTGTTAAGTTGTCTATAAAAGGCGACGCTCTACGGCTATTTTCCGTGAGAGCATCGTGAGTTTGTCTAATTTTTCAAAGTACCCTACACAGAATAGGTGCTTTCGTGTCGGTGAGAAGCACCTGAAGTTGCCATAACTTTCCGGTACAATATTATTTTTTGGTTAGACCGTCAACACTATTACTACAAACTTTCAATAAAAATGAACATCCGAGATATTAAAATTGATGGTATGAAGAGTTTGCCAATATTTTAAAATATTTATGTAATTTATTTAAAAAATTAGGTCTTTGGAGCGGACGTCTGAGCTATGTAGTAAAGGCACCATGAAGGAGATACAGGACAAGAGAGTCGGAGGGAGTATTTAAATATTTGGTTCTCGTGTATTGGTAATCAAATTTTCACCTGATTACCACCGAAACTCAGCTGACCGACCCAGGACCGCCGTGTTGTTTTCATGGGACGCCATAAACCCATACCTGGGGCTTATCTGCAGCCGACCGGGCTGCAGATACCCATGAAAACAACACGGCAGACTCCTTACCCTCCAGTGGTTCGAGCTGAGTTTCGCTGGTAATCAGCAATTTTTATTTGTTACGGGAAAATAGTTTTTTCAAACGAGCTTACTGAATGAGGCGTGTACGATTCATGTCGGAAGTGAAGAGTGTGATTGCGGGAAAGGGGAGATCATGCTATACGGGGGCAGCAAAATGTATTACCGTAATGATAGTAAGCGCAGAGTATGTATATGGTGAAAGCTATTTGGGAAAAAACGCCGCACAGGAAAACCGGCGAGGGAATGACGGGATTGCATGTACGACAAAAAAAAAGACTGCGTATCCCTGGTGGGACAACAGTCTTTGATTTTTTTGCATGCACTGCATTGGTGCCGAAGAGAAGACTCGAACTTCCACGAGGATACCCCCACTAGACCCTGAACCTAGCGCGTCTACCAATTCCGCCACTTCGGCAACGCATACGAATATGCTTTGTGGCGTTGTTTTTGTCAAGTGTTTCTTGCAGCTCTATGGTAATTAAACGCATTTTTTATAAGACTACATGAAAATCATACGAAGTATAGACGATATACCAGGGCATTTCAGCAATCCGTGCGTGACCATAGGCAACTTCGACGGTGTTCATCTTGGCCATCAGCGTCTTTTTGAGGCGGTGGAGCAGCGAGCGGAGCACGTGGACGGAACCAGCATTGCCATAACCTTCGATCCCCACCCTCTTCAGGTACTAAAGCCCGGGGGGATAAAACTGATCTCCACCATTGAGCAGAAAATAGAGCTTATCGAGCTTTCCGGAATAGCTGTGTTGATTGTCATTCCTTTTGATCGTGCTTTTTCCGCCACCACGGCGGAATCATTTGTTGATGAGGTTCTCATTAATCGCATTGGAGTCAAGGAGCTGTTCGTCGGATATGATTATGCTTTTGGCAAGGGCAGAACCGGCAATATAGATTTTTTGCAGGGACAGGGACGAAAGAAGGGGTTTTCTGTTACTGTTATAGACGCCTATTATCAGCAGGATGTGCTCATCAGCTCCACCAAAATCCGGCAATTGGTGGCCCAAGGAAGGATGATGGAAACCAGGCAGCTGCTTGGTCGCTACTACCAGATTCGCGGAGTTGTGCAGCGTGGCAAACAACGGGGCGGTAAAGAGATCGGCTATCCCACCGCTAATCTGCAGATTTCGGAAGAAGATCTGGTGCCTCGCTGCGGTGTGTATGCCTGCCAGGTTGTCAGCGAGGATGTCTGCTACGGCGGAGTCATCAATGTAGGCTACAATCCTACTTTCGGCGAAGAAACCCTTATTGCTGAAACCCATATTTTTGATTTCAATCGTGACATTTATGGCAAGCCCATCCGGGTCAATCTCATAAAATATCTCAGAGGTGAAGAGCGCTACAACAATGTTGAGGAATTGGCGCGGCAGATATCTCTTGATGTCGAACAGGCCAGGGAAGTTCTGGAGCAGACAGGTGAGGAGGGCCAGCGCTATGTGTGGTGAAAATTTCGGAGGTGGTTTGTAACAGTGGGTAGGACAATGGAGCGTAATGTCGGGGCGGCAATACTGTAGACCAATATGGCAGTACTCCAGCTGTATTGTTCCTGTTGCGGTGCATTTACTTTATGCTTGCATGTCACCCCAAGGTGTCTATAGTGTATCGGCCTTATGACATGAGAAAACGAAAGGCTACCTCCTTGAAAAATACCCTTTTCTCCAATCTCATTTTTCAAGGTGGCCCAACGCCGGTAAACGGCAAGTAAGTACCTTGGATGTATATCCAGCTTAACGATTTCAAATACATTTCTCCTTTTCTTGTTTTTTATGTCAGAAGTTAAGGAGTAAGGTACTAAAGTTTTAAAAGCTGAATTTCAGAATAGCTGCGCTTGTATTTCCATATTTATTCAAGCGAAAAATATGGAAGCTGATGCGGCACCATCAATAGAAAATAAAGATTTTATAGAGGAATAAAAATGGCAGAAAATTCGCAGGAAGATATTGCAAAGGTCATTGAGGAACTTGAGGCGCAGATACAAGAGAGCCCGGAAAATGTGATCGCCCATCATCACCTGGGCTTGGTCTATATGAAGGCCGGCAGGGCCGATGAGGCTATTGCGTCGTTGGAGCAGGCAATTACCCTGGATCCTTTGTCTTCGGAGAGTCTCATAAATCTTGGTGCGCTCTATTTCGGCAAAGGCGATCTGGCTCGTGCTCAGGAGCTCAATGAACGTGCGCTGAAGGTACTGCCCCAGTCGGCCCAGGCACATGCCAATCTCGGTCTTATCCGGCAGCAGCAGAACGAGGTGGAAAAGGCCATAGAGTCCTACGAAAAGGCGGCCAAGTATGACCCTGATCTGGCCAGCGTTTGGATGAATTTAACCTCTGTTCTCACCATGAAGGGTGAGGATGAACGAGCTCTGAAGGCTGCCAGGAAGGGTGTTGAGCTGCAGCCGGATTCTCCGCTTGCCCATAACAATCTGGCAGTCGCGCTCTATTTCAGCGAAGACTTTAAAAACGCCAAAAATGCCATGGATAAGGCGGAAGAGTTGGGGTATTCCGTCGATCCGAATTTCAAAAGCAGCCTTGAGTCGAAACTGAGCTGAGGTTGAAGTTGGGAAGCCATATTCCGGCATTGCCTGCAGGTGAATTGTAGAGGAGCATGAAGAAGATTGTGGAGGAGCATGAAGAAACAGATTATTAAGCGTCCCCCCTGGTGCCCGTTTTGCGGCCAGAGGGTCGGCAAAGCCACCGACGCGTCTCAGCGAAAGATGAATGAATTTCCGGTGGGACGCTGCCAGTGCGGGGCGATATATACATGTGATGTTACAGGGCATAATGTCGGGGCTGCCATGGTTGAGGCCTTGGTTTTTGCGTGCGGCGATAATTCTGATCTGGCCTGGGAGCTATTCCCGGAAGAGGATTATCTTACCGGCAGGGTGGAGAATTATGATGAGATGACCCATCAGGTTGTGGACACCGGCAATATGGATGGCCGTCCGATTCGTGGGGTTCTCTATTTTGTCCGGCTTCATACTGAGATGTCGGAGTTGGTCGGGCGGCTTAGCGAGAAAAAACAGGAAAAACTGGAGGCTATCCCACGTGAGGCTGCTCCAGCCACGACGGTGATGCCGCCGCCCGATCCCAAACGGACGAGGGGTAAGGCATCGAAAAAATTGGTTCAACAACTGGCGGATTTGGCGGACGTTGAGGGGTTGGTTGCGCTTTGCTACGATGATAAAAAAACCCTGCGTCTGCTACAGCGCAGACTCTATGATCCTCTTGAGGAAAATCGATGGAAAACCGCCTGGCTTATCGGGGAGGTCTGTGCCGGTGTATCGGATCATGATCCGGGACAGGTTTCCGAGCTTCTTCATAGACTATTTGAGGCCTGTTTCGATTCGGCCGCCGCCAATTGGGGAATGGTGGAGACCCTGGGGGCTGTCATTGCCAGGCGCCCGGACATATACGGTGCCTTTACCAAGCATTTGTTGAATTACCTTGGTGATGATTCGACCCAGGCGCAGGTGGTTTGGTCCTTGGGAGAGATCGCCAGGTCGCGACCCGATCTCATCCGGGACACGCCCTTTTTTAACTTATTCCACTTTCTCGAGCATCCAAGGGCCGATGTTCGTGGCCTTATAGCACGTCTGTTCGGCAAGATACGGGCGACCGAGGTTGCTGTTCAGCTTATGAACCTTAGTGAAGATAACGCCGCGATAACGATCTGGGAGGATGGCACGGCAGTGCAAACAACGGTAGCCCAGGAAGCGGCAAAAGCAATACAAGCGATTCATGGAGAAAAATGATATGGGTAATTCAATACAGCAGTTTGGCGAAATAGCGGCAATGGACCAGAACAGTGTGCATACAGAGGAAAAGGATCCTCTTCAGGCGGAATACAAGCAGGGCAAGGCCTTGCTCGAACGCGATGAAACCGGGCCTGCCGCAGTGGCTTTGCATAATGCGCTGGTTGGATTTCAGGAGAAAAACGACGAGAAAGGCATTGCCAATGCGTCAAATCAACTGGCGTTAACGTGCATTAAGTGTCATGACTATGACAACGCACTCCTTCACCTTGAACGGGCGGAGAAGATTTGTGATAAACTTGATGACCCCATGAGCCTGGTTGCACTTTCCAAACAGTTTATTGTTGTTTATACTGCAACGAAGCAGTATAAACAAGCCATTGAGCGGTGCCTGGGGCTGCTTGATTATTACAAGGGGAATAACGATCCCAAGGGCAGTGTGGAGATAATAAAGCGTATGGCCGAGGTGTATCAACAGTCGCGCGACATGGACAAGGCTGCCAATGCCTATGAGACCATTGCTTCTATCCATCGTAATTATAAGCATCATAATATTGCAGCAGAGTATCAGAAAAAAGCTGATGAACTTAAAAGCAATGGCTGCTAGAGAACGGGGTGGGTGATGTTTACCGGTTTAATTGAGGGAACAGGCAAACTGCTGGAGAGAAAAAACGCGGGAGGAGGCCTGAGTTTCAGGTTTGAAACCGATTTTGCCCTCAACGATCCCGAGGAGGGTGAATCGATAGCCATTAACGGTATCTGTCTCACCGCCTATGGCATGGGCACCAGGAGATTCTCCGTTGATGTCTCTCCCGAGAGTGTATCTCGTTCCACACTCGGCGGGTTGCGTATAGGGGGGCGCGTCAATATGGAGCGGGCGCTCAAACTCTCCGATCGGCTTGGCGGCCATATCGTTTCCGGCCATGTCGACTGTACCGCAAGGATAAGCGGAATTGAAACAAAAGGTGATTTCACCCTGTTTTCTTTTGTCCTGGGGCAAAAACTGGAGCGCTATGTCATCGAAAAAGGTTCCATCACCATTGACGGAATAAGTTTGACGGTCAATAGCTGCCGGGGCCGTGAGTTTTCGGTTTCCATTATACCGCATACACTGCAGGCCACTACTGTGGCAGAGTGGTGTAAGGGAAGCGAGGTCAATATAGAGGTAGATGTTATAGGCAAATATGTGGAAAAAATGTTGCGTTCCGGTTCCGACAAGATGATTGACGGGAAAAACGATATTAACCCAGGCTTTCTTGCAGAGCATGGTTTCTATTAAGGCCACCTTGAAAAATGGCTTTTTTCTCCAATCTCTTCGTTGCGCGAGAAAATTTTATCCTCGAAGGTAAGCGTAGACTCCGAGAAGGGCCATTTTTCATAGTGGCCATAAGAATATAACAAAAAATGTGTGAATGTTATGCCAGTAAGTCCAATTGAAGATGTACTTGAAGATATCAAAGCGGGGAAGATGGTCATTCTGGTCGATGATGAAGACCGCGAAAACGAAGGTGATCTTTGCATGGCCGCCGAGTTCATCACCCCCGAAGCCATTAATTTCATGGCGACGCATGGTCGCGGCTTGATTTGTCTTACCATGACCCCGGATATAATCGAGCAGCTTGATCTACCGATGATGGTTTCACAGAATAAATCACCCTACGGCACAGGTTTTACCGTCAGTATTGAGGCGAGAACCGGGGTGTCCACCGGCATTTCGGCTGCTGATCGTGCCAGGACCATAGAGGCGGCGGTTGCGCCCGATGCCAAGCCCTATGATATTATTAGCCCGGGGCATATATTTCCCCTTAAAGCACGAAAAGGCGGGGTGCTTGTGCGTACCGGCCAGACCGAAGGGTCCGTGGACCTAGCGAGACTGGCGGGAGTGCGTACTGCCGGAGTTATTTGTGAAATTATGAATGAAGACGGTACAATGGCAAGAATGCCCAACCTTGAGGTCTTTGCTAAAGAGCATGATCTTAAAATAGCCACCATTGCCGATCTTGTGGCCTACCGGTTGCGCCAGGATGTTTTGGTGCATCGGGCTGCTGAAGCACGTGTGCCGACGTCCATTGCCGGGGAATTTCGGGCCATAGTCTATACCAATGATGTTGATGAATTTGAACATATTGCCCTGGTCAAGGGAGAGATAGACCCGGAGCAGCGTGCGCTCGTCCGTGTTCATTCGGAATGCCTTACAGGAGATGTGTTCGGCTCATCCAGGTGCGATTGCGGCCTGCAGCTCAACGCGGCAATGCGCATGGTTGAGCAGGAGGGTAGCGGTGTTATCTTATATATGCGCCAGGAGGGACGTGGTATAGGTCTTGTCAATAAACTCAAAGCCTATCAGCTTCAGGATGAAGAGGATATGGATACTGTTGAGGCTAATATCAGACTTGGCTTTAAACCGGATCTACGCAATTACGGCATTGGCGCCCAGATATTGCGGGACCTCGGTGTCAAAAAGATGGGATTGTTGACCAATAACCCCAAGAAAATCATTGGGCTTGAAGGCTACGGGATAGAGGTTGTTTGCAGGCTTCCGCTGGAGATGGAGGCTAACCAGGAAAACAAAGATTATCTGTTGTGTAAGCGTGATCGAATGGGCCATCTCATGGAGATAGACGACGAGTGATTGAGCATGGTTTTCGGTTCTTCAGAGAGAGCCGTTGGATTAATCACTTTTACTTATAGCTACGTATGGGGTACACCACGTAATTTGGTTAATCCCGGTACGTTATTATATTAACGACAGGGTTAGAAGGATATGGCGAATATACTGGAAGGAAATCTTAATGCTGAAGGAAGAAAATTTGCTATCGTCATAGCACGTTTCAATTCTTTTATTTCTGATAAATTACTTGAAGGCGCAATGGATACTTTGATCCGATCCGGAGCTGGACAGGATGATATAGATATCGCCAGGGTACCTGGAGCCTTCGAAATACCGCTTGTGGCCAAAAAATTTGCCGATTCGCAGAAATATGATGCGGTGATCTGCCTTGGTGCCATTATCCGCGGGGCGACACCGCATTTCGATGTGGTGGTGAACGAAGCGTCCAAAGGAACCGCACAGGTGGGTCTGGACAGCGGTGTACCGGTGCTGTTTGGTGTATTGACAACAGAAACCATCGAACAGGCAATAGAGCGGGCTGGGACCAAAGCGGGCAACAAAGGCTCGGAAGTTGCTGTTGCCGCCATTGAGATGGCTAACCTGGTTGACAGCCTGAATTAATTTTTCAAGGCACCGTATAACTGCTCACAGGGCACCAGGGCTCCCCGCGATCAGCCTGGCTTGCGTATGACCAATACGTATGACCAATACGCTTCACCAGTCTGCTTGCGAGAATCTCCGGCACCCTGCAAGCAGTTACAAATACCGGGGGTAGTCACATTACGTCGCTTCCCCCATAAGTAGTTACAAGGCACATTAAATACTTCAGCATTTCAGGAGCGGATCCACGATCCGAGCCATTTTCTTTCTCTATATATATTGTAATGGGCACACGAAGAAAAGCGCGCGAAGCAGCACTGCAGTTCCTTTTTCAGGAGGATTTCTGCGGCAACCAAAATCCTGATATGTTTGAGTTGCCACAAAAGCTTGAATTGTTTTGTGATCTTTACCAGGTGAGCAGGAAATCCCGGGAGTATACTCTGCAACTGCTGCAGCAGACCCTGAGTGATCGATCAGGCATCGACGAAATTATCCGTCGTTGCGCCACTAACTGGCGTCTTGAACGTATAGCCTGTACAGAGCGCAACATCTTACGCATAGCTGTCAGTGAAATGGTGCATAGCGAGGATGTGGCGCCACAGGTTGCTATCAATGAGGCTGTGGAAATTGCCAAACGATTTGGGACCAGCGAATCCCCTCCATTTATCAACGGCATTCTCGATGCCGTAAAAAAAGATCTCCTGGCCGGTTGATACCTTTTCCTGGTTGCAGAGTGCTTTGTAACTAATTTCAGCAAAGAGCTAAAAATCAGTGGTTTTCCCAGAACTGTTACTGTTCAGCAGTGCTCTTGATGTGCGCAAGCAGCCTGGAAAACTATAGTTGCCTATGTTTTTCGGGCTGCTTGCGTGCAGATGGGATGCTGCTGAATAGTTACCTTGCTTTTTTACCATTTTCCTATTACACATGTGGCTCTGGGTGATGGTTCTTTTCGGCTGGATGATACCAAAATTGTTATCCTCTCGTTGAAGTCTCCGTGACCCGCTATAAGTAATGCGGCAAGACATGCGCAACACCTGAATCTTGTACCGGTCCCTTTCGGGGGTGGTAGTTTTACCAAATCCGTTCCGCTTCAACGATTAAAGGGGTGCCGACGAGAGGAGTACCACAGCCTATTGTGGTGGGATAGGTGGTGGGATACGGAGTTCAGGTGTCCAATAAACCGGAGCAGCCCGAGCGGTTTTCCCGATAGGGCGCTCCTTGAATTATTTGAATTCACCTCTTTGCCATGAGTATATGGTGGAGGTGGCAGTAAAGGCAGGAGTTATTTGTACTATGGCCCAGGCAAATAGTAAAAAACGCCCCAGTCTCCAGCAGGAGCTTGTTGCCGTTCTGGGGGTGTTTCTTTCCATCTTTCTCACCTTAAGTCTTCTTTCATATACCATGGCCACCGATGGTAACTGGTGTGGTGAAATAGGCCTGCTGGCGGCGCAGTTTCTTGTCGGATTTACAGGGTATGGCTCCTATATGCTTGCTTTCCTGCTGTTCCTGTTGTCATTGCTGTTCTTCAGGCCCGCGATGTCGTTTGAGCGTTTACCACAGGTGACTGTCGGGGTGAGTTGTGCCGTCATATCATTTTGCGCTCTATTGTCCTCGTTTTTCCTGTATAAGCAGGACTATGTCGAAATCGGAGGATTTCTCGGCAGATCTGTCTTTTCCTTGATGAACTCAGTAGTTGGCGGGCCCGGTACTATTCTCTCATTGTCCCTGCTTTTTCTGGTCTCATTAATGCTGTCCACCCAGTTTTCCCCGTATCGGCTCATTGCTCTGCTCTGGAAAATGGTGCGCGGAACCTTTGCGTTTTTCTATAGAGTTCTGGTGCGGGGCAGGCAGAAACGGCGTGTTCGCAAAGAACAGAAAAAGCAGGCGGCGGCGGAGAAACGGCAATCACGTAAAAAGCAG
>Ga0136557_1000196_pt1 | contig 50093 bp, 43 predicted proteins | sample AntRauTorckE6832_FD_104796 | JGI IMG/M metagenome (GOLD analysis project Ga0136557, IMG submission 104796) | Saline lake microbial communities from Rauer Islands, Antarctica - Metagenome Torckler E6 #832 | ecosystem: Environmental > Aquatic > Non-marine Saline and Alkaline > Saline | place...
ACGGCGTACAGCCCAGAACGAGAATGGGAGTTGAGCAAGTGATTCGAGGTCATTTCGACGAAGCCCTAGATTACAAACGTAAAAGAGAAGCTTACCTGGAAGCCAAAGCAAACTATGACCGGCGTGGTAGAGGAACTCCCCCGGTACCGGTAGCTGAAAATCTGAGATATGAAGTTCTGAACGACATCATTGAAGGAGAGATCTATGTTCACTGTCATTCTTATCGTGCCGATGAGATCCTTATGCTGGTACGTGTATTCAACGATTATGGAATTGAGAATTACACTTTTCAGCATGCTAACGAAGCATTCAAAGTAGCTCCTGAATTAGCTAAACACGGAGCAATGACCTCTGTATTTTCTGATTGGTGGGCATATAAGTTTGAAGTGTACTACTCAACCGCTTTTAACGCTTCTATATTGAATGCCAACGGTGTTATTAACTCCATCAACAGTGATAATGACCAGTTGCTTCGTACACTGAATCACGAGGCAGCCAAGGTGGTTCGTTATGGTGATACTTCTGTTAACGATGCTATTAAGATGATCACCCTTCACCCTGCTATACAGTTGGGTATTGATGATCGTGTTGGAAGTATTGAAGAAGGTAAACACGGTGATCTGGCTATCTGGAGCAGACATCCGTTAAGCATTTACAGCAAAGCTGAAATGACCTTTGTAGACGGAGTTAAATACTTCGACCGCGAAAATGATCCCGATGATATGCGAATTCAGATCAATCCGGGAGCAGATTTTGATGATGCTTCCAACTTCCGCGAGATCACTACTCGCAGAGAAACTGACGCCTGCCTGCAGGATGCTTTCATTTTGTTAGCCGAGCAATCAGCCCATAACCATAACTAAACAGGAGACAGAAACATGAAGAAACTCAATATATTTGCTGTACTTGTTACTCTGCTGTTTGGTTTAACGGCCACAGTCGAAGCGCAGATTACCGATAAACCCGAATACGGCAAAATTGCCATTACGGGAGCTACCCTTCACACAGTAACGAACGGAACCATTGAAGGTGGTATCATCTTGATTGATGGAGGTGAGATCACCTTTGTAGGTGAGAATGCCCGTATCACGAATGAATACACCCGCATTGACGCCTCAGGAAAACATGTATATCCTGGATTTATTGATGGTTGGTCCGGACTGGGACTCGTTGAGATCTCAGCCGTTCCCGTTACCGTAGATAATTCAGAACTGGGACAATTCAACCCGCATATGTATGCATTTACAGCCTTTAATCCGCACAGTGCTTCGGTACCTGTGACACGAGTTAGCGGTGTTACAACCGTACTATCTCACCCAAGCTCCGGTAGCATTTCCGGTAAAGCTTCTGTTATGGATCTTTGGGGATATTCTCCTGATTCCATGGCCGTGAAGAAAAGCGGTGCATTGGTTATGAATTTACCTTCATCCGGCGGCGGCGGATGGTGGGATAACCGCAGTGAGGAAGAGATCAAGAAACAGTATGAAGAAAATCTCAAAGAGATCAATGATTTCCTTGATAAAGCTCGTTTTTATGATCGCATGATGAAAGCTTATGAAGCTGATCCATCAGGAAAGACCAAGCCCGACCACGATCCAAGAATGGAAGCTATGCGAGAAGTATTAGCCGGTGAAGTACCGGTAGTGATATCTGCTGATGACAAGCAGGAAATTCTTGATGCTCTTGAGTGGATCAAAGATAATGATGACATGAGTTTTATCCTGGAAGGGGTGAGCGAAGGCTGGCGCTTAGCTGATGAAATAGCAGAAGCCGGTGTTCCGGTTTTAACTACCACGCTTTATACTCCAAGCCGTGATTATGACAACTATCAGCGCCCATACCAAAACCCGGGTCTTATGGCCGAAGCAGGCGTTAAAGTAGCTATTGTGTCTAATGACACCGAAAATTCCCGTAACACTGCATTTGAAGCTGGTTACGCCGCTGCCTATGGAATGGGAACTGAAGAAGCCCTTAGAGCGGTGACTATCAATCCTGCCGAGATCTTTGGTGTGGCTGATAAGATCGGCTCCCTGGAAGCAGGCAAACAGGCTAACTTGTTTATCTCAGACGGAGATCCCTTTGAGCCCATGACTAACATCGAGCATGTATTTATTCAAGGATATAAGATTCCAATGGACAGTCGTCATATCCAACTCTATCAAGAATTTTTGGATAGGGATGCAGTGAATGAGTAGTTAATGAGTTCGATAGTTGACGGGTTGATATAGCCTAGTCAGGAATAAGAAGTTGAAGCCCTGTACATTAAGTTGTATGGGGCTTTTTTTTTGAATAATACCATGTCAAAATCGATATAAAATGAGAAAAATTGAATAATAGAGGTCATGGTCGGAAGCCTATACCTTTATTACTGTTGCAGTAAATACAATTGAAGGGCTTAATATTATCCCTAAGAAGTTTTCATTGAATAAAAACTACCAAACCCCTTTAACCCAACCACTCTAATAAACTATGCGCCTCGCTATTCTCCGGTACATATATCTACTGCATCCGGGAAGGAGATTTTTTGCAAACACGGAAGATGATGCTGATCAAGTAACAGTTTGTTCATAATTTCATAAACAAAATAACTGGTTGAAAACAATCGGTTATTTATTATTTTAGGCGCAGGCAATGAATAATTAATAAAGTGCAGTGAAGGTCACTTTTATGTTTGGAAAGTTGGGTCGGTTTATTATTTCAATAAATAACTATGTGTTCTCAGTAAATGTTGGCAGTAAATGGTATTCTTATCTTTTTGGAATATTTTTTTTCGGTTGGTTAACGAGTGATATTCTGGTTCAGGCGCAACAAAGGCCTGCTTTACCACCCATGAGTTTGCAGGATATAAGGGAGGAGATCACCCAAATGGAGTCGGCTGAGGATAAGCTTCAGTACTACGTTGAAATGAGCAACAGATATCTGCGAAATTCCCCCGATTCCATGCTTGCTGCTGCAGAGGAGATCAAAAAAATAGAGGGACTTGGTACTCAGAAAAAAGAAGCTTTTTCTATGTTTATAGCTGCCAATGCGTGGCGATTGCTAAATCCTGACTCAGCTATTCATTACGGAAGCAGAGCTTCAGAAATGCTTCGGGAACTGAATGAACACAATTCTTATCTTACGGTCGAAAATCTAAGGGCCACTCAGTACCAGCTACAAGAAGACTATGTGCAGGCTGAATCATTGTACTTTAATGCAATTTCTTATCAGGAAAATATAAAAGAAGAGATAGACTTTCCGGTACGCTACTTTTACGGCAATCTTGGGAACTTATATGTTAATGTAGGGGCTTATGATCTGGCTATTGATATGTATGAGAAATTCTTGAGCCTTGCTGATTTTCCTCAAGACCGGTGCAATATCTTAAGTAAACTGAGCACCAGTTTTGCAGCGTTGGGAGATGTGGATAAAGGAATTGAACTATTGAGTATTTGTTTAGAATATGAAAATCTTCCTCCGCCGATTCAGGCTATTGTAAGAGGTAATTTGAGTAAATTATATAGAGAAAAAGGGGAAAGCACCCGTTCCCTTTCCCTTCTTGAAGAAGCTACTTCCATAACCAGTCAGTATCGAATTCCTAATATTGGCAACTCAAATCTGGTGCAGCTTGGAAATATGTATGTTGAAATAGGCATGATTGAGAAGGCAGATTCTGTTGCCCGGATGTTGAATAGTCCTGAGATAAGATTTATTAGGCCACAGGAACAAATTACAAAAAGCAGGTTTTTTACTGATTTAGATTTTTCTAAAAATGATTTTGAGTCAGCTTTATTCCATGCAAGCGAAGCCATCAGGTTAGCTGAAGAAAGTAATTCAAAAGCATTGTTGGGTGATATTTATTCTGTTAGAGCAGAAGCATATGAACAAATGGGACAGTTAGATAAAGCGTTAGAGAATCAACGATTACAACGGGAGTTAGATCGGGAGCAAAATGAGCTTGCTAACGAGCGAAAGCTTGAGATGCAGAGCGTCAGATATCAGCTTGAAAATAAAGAAGCGCAACTTTTGAATATCAACTCAGAGCTTGAGAATGTAAAAACCCGGGTAATATTAGTCGTTTCTATGCTGATTCTTATCGTTGGATATGTTTTTTATCGATACCGCCTTTATTATTTATTACGGGAAGAGAAAACCAGAACCCGCATTGCGATGGACCTGCACGATGACCTAAGCGGAACTCTGAGCAGTATAAGTTTTTTCAGCAAGGCAGTACAAAAAGACCGAATATATAAGGAAGGGCCTCAGAAATTTTTGAATATGATAGATGAAAGTGCAACTGAGGCAAAGGAAAAGATCAATGATATTATTTGGGCAATTGATCCATCTAAAGATGACTGGTCTGTATTCCTAAAAAAGTGTAAACGATTTGCTGCAGATGCTTTTGACAGTAAAGATATTGAATATGAGATCGAAATAAGTGAGACCTTTAAAATGCCGGTTGAGCTTGAGCTGAGACAAAACCTCTGGCTAATCTTTAAAGAAATGGTCAATAATCTGGTAACTCACTCAGAAGCAACAAAGGCATTTATCTCATTTAAGGAAATTGATGGGAAAATACATCTAGAAGTTGCAGACAATGGAATTGGTATAGATGTTGAAAGGGAGAGTAATAGGAATGGGTTAAAGAACATTCGGCAAAGAGCGGTATTGATCGGGGCCAAGCTTAAATTGGAAACCACCGCTGAAACAGGTGCAAAATGGATATTAAGTTTTTCAAAATGATGTTAGTCTAACTAATTAGGTAATAAGAGGGTATTACTTGGTGAAGGCCGAAATCTGAATGGTATTTAAGTATTCACAGCTGATTGTTATGCCAATAATTTGCTTCCTTGCTGCACAGAGATATCCATTTAATTAAATACTGCCCGATTGGGTGGTTACTTTGAGCGAATTATTTAGTTACTTAGGTACTAAAGCCTGAAAATAATGATCAATATTTTAATAATTGAAGACAATAAGTACATGAGAGAGGGCTGGAGCACCGTTCTTAGCATGGAACCAGATCTCAAAGTACTTGCCGAATACGAAAGCTGTGAAGATGCCTTTGTAGGTAATTTGATCCCAAAATCTGATGTGATCTTACTGGATATACAGCTTCCGGGGATGCTTGGTACTGATGGAGTGAGAATAATCAGGGAGAAGAAACGTGAAGTAGCTGTTCTAATGGTTACTATTCATGATGATGACGAACGGATCTTTAAAGCTTTGAAAAACGGGGCTATTGGATACTTATCGAAAAAGGTAACGCCTGACGAACTTATTGAAGCGGTTCATTCAGCTCATCATGGCGGTTCGCCGATGAGTCCTAACATCGCCCGTAAAGTGATCTCTTCCTTTCAACAGTCAAAAGATTCAATGATAGATCTTACGGATACAGAAACGCAGGTTCTCAAACTGCTGGCCGAAGGGAATTCGTATAAAGGGATATCAAAAGAAGTGTTTTTATCAGTAGATGGTGTTAGGTACCATATCCGTAATATTTACAACAAGCTTGAAGTGAGTAACAAAAGTGAAGCAGTGGCGAAAGCACTACGGGAAAAGTTGATTTGAAGCCAATATTTTTTAAAAAACCGCATAACTATGTAGTGCATGCCATAGATATCTTTCCGATTATTGTTACAGTTGATTTTAAGGGTTTGGGTTTTCGGGGTACTACTCTTTACCAATATTTTAACTAACCTAAAGAACTGCAAAAGCCTGTCTGTGAAAAGTCAGGCTTTTTTATTATTCAACATTTTAGCGTTTATTCTGTATTTAGTAAAGCTAAATACAGCATGCATATGTAGTTTTTTAGGTTTAAATTTTTTTACCCTGTTCTTAATTTTTAATTAATTCAATAGAAATGAATAAGAAAACATCAAAAGATATTTTATATAACGACTTGGAAAAATTAGCTAATGGGCAAAATACTATTGAGGTTTTCATAAAACATGATAAAAGAACCAGAGGAGCATTTAAAAATGATGAAGCTGAACTGGAAGCAAATGATAATCGTGAAATAGTTGATGTTAGAGGTAAAGAAAATTTTCATCTCATAATTAGGTCAAGAGAGGTGCCAAATAATAACTCAGACGTTGAGGGACTGAAAGTAAAACTTCCTCATGATATCAAACCCCATCATGTTGAAGTAAGAAGATTAAAAGCGGGAAAGATAGAGGTGGATCTCCATTTTGTTGAAAAATTACCCTTTAATAGTGACAAGACCCATCTTGATCCCAGGATACAACATCCTGACTAATTTAATCTGTACTAAAAATACTTTAGAGCAGGATTAAACCTGCTTTTTTATGAACTATTTGCCAAAGATCTTTTTATCTACTGTATTCTTAATGTTTTGTATGACAGAGGTTTTAGCTCAGTCTCAAAATTTGAGACTTATTCAAAATTATACCCTTGAAGATTTTCAAAATTCCAGACAGAACTGGGAATTCCAACAAACTGATGATAATAAAGTACTGGTTGGCAACAGTAATGCTATCAATATGTTTGATGGAGTAAATTGGTCTTATACACACGTTCCCAAAGGACAAGTTGTTTTTTCAATGGACAAATCTCCGGATGGAAAAATTTACGCAGGTGGAGACGGAGAGATAGGGTTTGTTAGTGAGGACAGTCTAAATAGAATTGACTTTGAGAGTTTGTTGGATAAAATACCATCTGACCATAGGGTTTTTACTGGAGTACGACAAACCCATTATTTAAATGACAAAGTTTTTTTCAGAAGCATTGAGGCATTATTTGTGTACGATGAAAATACAAATAGCGTAGATGTTTTAACCCATGAACTATCAATTTTTAACAGCTATGAGATCAATGACAAAATTTATGTAAACCTTGAGGGAGTAGGTTTAGCAGAAATTGTAAACAATAAGTTTGTACCTATTCTTAATACCGAAAGATATTCTTCAGACAGGATATATGGGATCTTACCCTATGAAGATGATCTGTTGATCTACTCGAGAAATAATGGATTTAAAATTTTTAATGGTAATACTTTCAGAAATTTTGGAGATAATGTAAATGTCTATCTGGCGGAACATTTAGGCTACCGAATGCTATGGCTTGAGAATGAGCGTATCGCCGTTGGTACATTATCAGGTGGTCTGTTGATCCTCAACAGAAAAGGAGAGATTCTAGAAACAATAACAACAGAGGAAGGCCTAAATAATAATTTTATTTATGGACTTTATCTGGATCACCAAAAATTGCTTTGGGTGGCTCTTGATGATGGAATTTCTGTCTTCGATACAGATCCTGAAATGAATGTCTATGATGAACGTTCCGGCCTTTCAGGATATGTTCTTGAAATCGTGGAAGAGGAAGACAACTTGATCATTATTACCAATCAGGGTGCTTTTTTAAAACAGAAACAACTGAGTGAGAAAATTTATAAGATCAGCGGCGCTCCGGATCATTTTTACGATGCCATTAAAATAGGTAATGAAGTTTATGGTGCATCATCGCAGGGCTTGTTTAGAGTATACAATAATTCAGCTCAGAAAATAAATGATAGTCATTACCTGTCTCTGATATCAGCTTCAAATGATTCTTTCTTTGGGATAGGCAGGTCCAGCATTGAAAATTATAACATTACAAACTCCGAACTAGAAAGATCATTGGTGTATACCGGGCAGGAATTGTTATCCGGGCTTGGGGAATATCATGACGAAAAATTATTTGTTGCCTTTGAATCCGGAGAAATTGCTATTTTTGAAAACACTGATTTGTTATCAGTTCAGCCCGAAATATTAGCTGATGAGGGTGTCACTACAGAATATTTAGGTGTATTAGGTACCCGATTATTTATGGGGACTCAGCAAAATGGTTTGTATGAATATTCTTCAACATCAAATTCATTTCAAAAAAGTAATTTCTTTGAAAATCAAAACATTAACGATAGTCAGGTACTTAATTTTAAAAAATGCCTTGATAGTTACTGGTTTAGAGCAAACCGCAAAATTTTAAAATTTACCGGGGAAGGGAATTTAATTCAAACTTCATTATACAATAACATTGCATACGATGAAGGAGTTTATACTATAAACTGTGGAATTGATAAAATATGGTTTGGGGGAGAAAGTAAGGTCTTTGTTGTACATGATGGTCATGAGAAAAGTGCAGGGGAATATCATACCAATATTACAGGTATTTATGCAAAAAGTGATTCTCTGATATACGGTGGGTTCAATGAGCCTCACAAAGAAATAATATTACCCTATTCAGAAAATGAATTGCGGTTTACTTTTGCTGCTGCAAGTTACATAAACCCTGAACGCAATCAGTACCAGGTTAAACTTGAGGGCTTTGATGAAAAATGGAGTTTGTGGAATTCTGAGACCCAAAAAGACTACACTAACATTCCGGAAGGTGAATACTCCTTTCTGGTTCGCAGTAAGAATGTATATGATGTGGAAGGAAGTACGGCATCCATTCCATTCAGTATTTTACCGCCGTGGTACCGAACCTGGTGGGCGTATCTTTTATATACTTTATCTATTTCAGGAATATTATACAGTGCCTACAAGATCAGGGTAAATCAATTACTTAGGGTAGAACGCATTCGGAATAATATAGCCAGCGACCTACATGACGAGGTCAGCGCCACGCTGAGCAGTATCAGTTATTTTGCAGAAGCCATTCAGAGTGATAAGGTCAAGAAAGACAAAGACCGGTTTGTGAAGCTGATCGCAAATAGTGCGGGTGACGCCAAAGAAAAGATCACGGATATAGTCTGGGCTATCAATCCGGAGCACGATGACTGGCGCGCATTCCTATCTAAATGCCGAAGGTTTGCCTCCGATCTGTTAGAAAGCAAAGAAATAAAATACAGCCTTAAAATTGATGAATTCATCCCCGGAAAATTGGACATGCAGTTTAGACAACATTTGTGGCTGATCTTCAAAGAAATGGTGACGAATGCCGTTCGCCATTCCGAAGCTAAACAACTGGATGTAATTTTTAAGTATGAAAATGGAATGTTAAAACTGGTTGTTCAGGATGATGGAATTGGAATGGATGTGGATCAGGTTAGAAAAGGGAACGGTTTGGTAAATATCCAAAAAAGAGCCGGTCTGATCGATGGCGAGATCACGCTTAAAACATCTGAAGGCTTTGGAACGAGGTGGATACTTACAGTTTCGACCTGATAAAAACCACATTGTTATGCAGTGCTATTTAGGATGTAAGCTGTTAATTTCAGTAAACAAAATTAGTAATCAATAAGAATCTGATCGTGATAAAAGTCGGGATAGTAGAAGACAACGAGTACATGAGAGAAGGATGGGAGACCTTTATTGAGCATGAGGGTGATCTTACTGTAGTTGGTAGTTTTGGATCTTGTGAAGAAGCATTTGAATCAGATGAGATCAACAAAGTAGATCTCGTGATCATGGATATTGGCTTACCGGGCATGTCAGGAATTGAGGGCGTGACATACATGCGTCAACATCATCCCGATGTACATATTATCATGGCAACCATCCATGACGATGATGATCATATATTTGATGCTTTGAAAGCAGGAGCTGTAGGTTATTTGATGAAAAAGGTTACTCCCGATGAAATGGTAGGCGCTATTAGGGATGCTCATGAAGGTGGTTCTCCCATAACGCCAAACATTGCTCGCAAAATAATTTCTACTTTTCAGCAAGCTGCAGACCTAGAGGAGGAACTCACTGAGCGGGAAACACAGATCTTAAAACAGCTTGCCACAGGGCGCTCTTACGCAGCCATTGGGAAAGAAATATTTCTCTCGGTAGATGGAGTTCGTCATCATATTCGCAATATTTACCAAAAACTGGAAGTGCATACCCGATCCGAGGCTATAGCAAAAGGGATAAATAAAAAACTCATCCGGCCAAATGACTGAAGGGCTCTTTATAAAAACCACATTGTTATGCGGTTCAATTGATTATCTGTTTTAGTAGGTTTTAAAATATATTAGTCCTTCCAAGACTAAACTAACCTAATACATCAAACCCTGCTTTTTGATAAAAGCAGGGTTTTTTATTTCACATGCATTGAAAATATCCCGATATTCAGCCCGAATTTCAGTTGTACAAAACAATCAGTTTTTTATGAAAGAGTATATTCGTATTGCATCCGGTCAGGGTTTTTGGGGTGATCTGCCCAGCGCACCTGTCAATCAGGCCAAAAAAGGGAAGATCGATTACTTGGTGATGGATTATCTGGCAGAAGTCACAATGTCCATTATGCAGAAACAACGGATGCGAAATCCAGATTGGGGATACGCACGTGATTTTGTGAATGTGGTAGAACAGGTATTGCCGGAAATTAAAAATGATGGCATCAAAGTGATCAGTAATGCAGGTGGGGTAAACCCAAATGCCTGTAAAGATGAGATCCTGAAAGTAGCTAAAGAAAAAGGATATACAGGATTGAAGGTTGCCGTTGTTGATGGTGATGATATTCTGGATCAGATCGATGAGCTTACAGCAGGCGGCCATGAACTCAAGAATATGGAAGATGGTCGGCCAGTTTCAGAAATTAAAGATCAACTGCTAAGTGCTAATGTATATTTTGGATGCCGGCCTATAGTAGAAGCCCTTGAATTAGGAGCTGATGTGATTATTACCGGACGAGTTACTGATACCGGCTTAACACTTGCCCCAATGATCCATGAATTTGGATGGGAGTACGATGATTTTGATAAAATGGCTGTCGGTACTATTGCAGGCCATATTTTGGAATGCGGTGCACAGTCATCCGGAGGGAATTTTACTGACTGGGAAAAAGTAGAGGATTTTGTTGATATCGGATTTCCGATCGTGCAGGCCTATCCAGATGGCGAGTTCTTTGTTACAAAACACGAGGGTACCGGTGGCTTGGTAAGTGCAATGACTGTAAAAGAGCAATTATTGTACGAAATCGGAGACCCGGCTGATTACATTACTCCTGATGTTATTGCTGATTTCACTTCCATACAGGTTGAGGAAACTGAAAAGAATAAGGTGAAAGTTACAGGGATCAAAGGGCACCCATACACTCCAACCTATAAAGTTTCAGCAAGCTATAATGATGGCTACAAGTTGGCAGCCACTCTTGTATATAGTTGGCCAGATGCACTCAAGAAAGCTGTAAAAGGAGCTGAGATCTTAGAAAAGAGAGCAGAAGCTCTTGGTCTGAAATTCGATGAGTTCCATAAAGAGTATATAGGATATAACGGGAATTCAGAAGAACCCGTAACGCAAGAAGCATTAGAAACTGAGTTCGATGAAATTCAAATGCGTGTTGCAGTATCCGGCCAGAATAAAAGTGATTTAAACCGCTTTGGGATGGAAATTGCTCCGCTTATCTTAACAGGACCAAGTGGAGTAACCGGTTTTGCAGGAGGCCGTCCAAAAGCAAGCGATGTCGTGGCCTACTGGCCGGCTTTACTGGATAAAGAAGCCGTTGAAACCAGAGTTACATTATTTGAAATTGATTAAGGATAACCGCCAGGTAATTTAATGTTTGGCAAAACTAAGAAGAATATGAAGATCGCAGTAATTGGAGCAGGAATTTCAGGTTTGGCAGCAGGAAGAGAGCTGGCAAAAGCAGGGCATGAAGTTGTAGTTTTTGAAAAAAGCGGAGGATTGGGTGGCCGACTTGCTACGCGATACGCAGGCAAGGACAATAAACTTAAACTCGATCACGGAGTTTCTTACTTCACTGCAAAATCAGATGAATTCAAAGAAGTTGTAAGCGAACTTACTGCAAAAGGAGTTTTAGCAACATGGGATGGAACGTTTGCCCGCCGTGATAAAAAAGGTGATATCTCTGAATTTACTCCGGACTCAACTTACTATTTTGCAAAAAAAGGAATGAATTCTATCGGGAAACATCTGGGACGTAATCTTGATATTCGTCTTAATGAGAAAGTAGGTGGACTGACTCACATAGGAGAAAATCGCCGGAAAAAGAAAAGCTGGATGCTTAATTTCCCCACAGCATTGACAGAAAGTGCTGATGCCGTGATCATTTCTGCACCTGCCCGTCAGGCTTATGCCATAATCAACACAACTATCGATGAGATCGAAACGCTGAAGCTGATCAGGGAAATTGATGAAGTTGAGTATGAATCTCAGTTTACACTTTTGGCCGGTTATAGTGGTGTTCAAATACCGGATTGGAATGCACTGGAATGCGAAGATGATATCATACAATGGATTTCGAACGAATCAACAAAAAGAGAGGGTGGTCAAAAAACTCTCGTTGTTCACACTACTTCTGAATTTGCTAAAAAGCATATCAACACAGATCGAGAAAAGATTGAAGAGCTCATTATTGATAGGCTTTCAGTTATTCTTGGGGGATGGGCTGCCCTTGCCGAATGGAATCAGCTTCACTTCTGGAGATACAGCAGAGTTCAAAATCCGCTTCCACATGATTTTATGGAAATAAAAGGAAACGACACACCGCTTGCTTTGGTTGGTGGTTATATGAATGGTGACACCGTTGAATCGGCGTACCTTTCCGGATTGAAGCTCGGGAAACACTGGGTTGAGCAATTCGCAGATTAAAAAAGAAAAACGTTAAGCCAACTAACCGGATCAGGTTTGGGCGCTCTAAAAGAACTCAATAAATATCTCAAAAAGTACAAAGGAACCATGATACTCGGTGCCCTCTTTTTGACGGCATCAAATTTCTTCCTGGTTTGGATTCCCGTGCTGATCAGGCGCACAATGGATGAAGTGGAGGAGCTCGGTGAAGCCGGATTTGAAGTCCCATCAAGTATTGTCGAAACCCTTTTCTCTACCGAAGCTTCCAGAATTCTGGCTACCAACTCACTGATATTGATCGGGACGGTGGTTCTGTATGGTATTTTACTTTTTGCAACCCGGCAGACGCTTATAGTAACATCCCGCAAAGTAGAGTTTGATATCAGAAATGATATCGTAAAAAAACTAATGAATTTACCACAGCGCTATTTTGCTGAAAATTCATCAGGTGAAACCTATGTCCGTGCTACCGAGGACGTTGGAAAGGTTCGTGACTATTACGGGCCTGTGATCATGTATAGCATCAACACGGTAACACGTGCAGGTTTTGTACTTACCATGATGTTTATGGTGAATCCTGAGCTTACACTTTGGGCTCTGATCCCGTTGCCTTTTATTTCCTTTTTTGCGTATTGGATCACCGGATTTATTCACAGACATTCTACCATTATTCAAGAGCAGTATTCCTCAATGGCTGGAAGGGCAAAGGAGACCTTTTCAGCAATACGGTTGATCAAAGCTTACAACCGCATAGATCATGAGCAACAGCTTTTTGAGAATGAGAGTGAAGACTACCGAAAGAAGAAACTCCGTCTTGATATGATCGAATCCTTGTTTCACCCGGCCCTGAACTTCCTTATCGGGCTTTCGCTTTTAATTGTGGTTTGGAAAGGGGGTGAAATGGTTATTGAAGGTGTTATAACTGTAGGTAATATTGCAGAATTTCTGATCTATGTGGCCTATTTGACCTGGCCGGTAGCCGCTTTGGGTTATACTACCAATCGCTTTCAACGTTCACTTGCATCTTGGAATCGCATTGAAGAGCTGATGAATGAACCGATAGAAATAAAGGATTCTGAAGACAAAATTGATGAGGAAGTTGAAGGGCATCTTGAATTCAGGAATGTAGGATTCAAATATCCGGGAACAGATGAGATGGTACTGAAAGACGTCTCCTTCGAAATTAAGCCGGGAGAAAATATTGCTATTGTAGGTAGAACAGGCTCCGGGAAATCTACATTGGTACAATTGATCCCAAGATTATTTGATCCTGTGAAGGGATCAGTATTGCTGGATGGTAAAAACTTGAAAAATTGGTCACTTTCAAGAATAAGAGATACAATTGGTTTTGTCCCTCAGGAAACCTTCTTATTTTCAGACACCATTGGTGATAACATTGCTTTTGGTGTTGAAGGTGCTTCTGAAGAACTGATTGAAGAGGCAGCTGAGAAGGCTCAGGTTAAAGAGAATATTTTGGATTTTGAGAAAAAATTTAAGACTATACTTGGAGAACGGGGTATTACCTTATCAGGAGGGCAAAAACAAAGGACAGCAATTGCAAGAGCCCTGATCAAAGACCCCAGGATCTTAATATTTGATGACTCTTTAAGTGCAGTTGATACAAAAACAGAAGACGCGATACTTAAACATCTAAGACAAGAGCTTAGCGGAAGGACAACCATAATGATCAGTCATCGTATTTCTACTATCAAAGATGCGGACAAAATTTATTACATAGAAGAAGGACACATAGTAGAAACAGGTACACATGAAGCCCTGTTAGCAAAAAATGGCAGGTATACTGCGATGTACAACAAACAGATGTTAGAACAAGAATTGGCAGAAATATAAAAATCGGGGCCACTTGTATGAAAGCAATGCCCCAAAATAAACATACATTACGGGAGATAGAACAATGATAGTAGTACCATTAGGTGTAGCATCGGCAACTCCAACAGCAGTACGGCATTTACCCTCAGTTGCGTTATGGAGAGAAGGAAGCGTATTTCTTTTTGACTGCGGTGAAAATGCTCAAATGCGCATGTTGCAAGCCGGGATCAAGAGATCCAAAATTGAAGCGATATTTATTTCACATTTTGATGTAGATCATTACTCCGGCTTATTGGGATTATTAGCCACACTTCAGCTTCAACGCAGAGAAAAACCTTTACATATAACCGGTCCGAAAGGAATTAAAGAATATGTGGAGTGGAATTTAAAGTTTGCCAGCATAGACGCAAACTACGAGATCACCTTTCATGAAATCGCAGATGATATTGAGTCTGATGTCGTCCATGATACCGATGATTATTACATAGAAGCCCGTCCGCTTAAACACACGAAATTTTGTGTAGGATATCGTTTCCAGGAAAAAGATAAGCCCGGTAAAGTCGATGCTGATAAAGCAGAGAAAATGGGGATATCTAAAGACGCTCAATTCAAAGAGCTGAAATCCGGCAATGATGTTACACTAGAAGATGGTTCAGTGGTGAAGTCCGCCGATATTGTTGGGCATCCACGTCCGGGAGATAGCTTTGCGTATGTTACAGACACTGAATACACTCCCAATGCGGTCAAATTGGCCATGAATACGAACATACTGTATCACGAGGCAACCTTTGGAAAAGAGCTCGATGATAAGGCCGGAGAAACAGGTCATTCTTCTACTGCCGATGCAGCACGTGTGGCTACAGAAGCTCAAACAAAATTATTGGTGATCGGGCACTTTTCTGCGCGCTACACCAATCCACATGACCTTCTGAAAGAAGCTCGCGAAGGATTCTATCCGGCATGGCTTGCCAATGAACTCCGTCCGATCTTTACCGATCCGATGCATGAGCGAGGTATTATTACACCAAAAGTTGAAATTACAGAACTGGATAAAAAATCCGGTGGAAGTAATTATAAAGGCAAAAAAAACCATAAGAGTGGCGGGAAGAAGAACTTCAGAAGCCGTAAGAGTGGCAGTAGCTCAAGCCGGGGAAAAAGCAGCAGCAGCTCCCGGGAGAGAAAAAGTAGCAGTTCAGATCGTTCCGGCAGTCGTGGGAAAAGCAGTAACTACAAGCGCAAAACTTATGGCAGTAGTACCTACAGCTCAAATATAAAAGATAAAAAAGACGATAATTCTGACTCAAGTTCACCTCGCAAGATAACTCCAAGATCTTCATATGATGATTTTGACAGATTCTAACCAAATTATTAAGTGAGTAAAAAACCGGATTCAAAAGCCGTCGATACCACACTCATTCGGCGGCTTTATTTTTTTCTAAAACCTTACCGATGGTTTGTTTTGTTAGCCATCGGATTAACCCTGGCGGCTTCCTATTTAGGTACGATACGTCCTAAGCTTACCCAAATTGCAGTAGATGAATATATCGCTGCTGATGACTTTGAGGGGCTTTGGTGGATCATAACCTTGCTGGGAGGTGCACTTTTAGGGGAGTTCATCTTGTTGGTATTTAATACCTATATAACCCGATGGTTTGGACAAAATGCGCTTTATTCACTAAGGAATGCTGTATTCAAAAAAATACAGACACTGAATGTTCAGTTTTTTGACAAGAACCCGATCGGGAGACTGATCACCAGAACTACCAGTGATATAGAAGCGCTTAGTGAACTGTTATCTGATGGCGTAGTTGCCATTATAGGTGATATGTTCCGCATTATATTTATTCTCTATTTCATGTTCAGCATGAATTGGGAGTTGAGTGTTGTCACACTTGTGGTGCTCCCGATCCTGTTTTATGCTACTTTTTGGTTCAAATCAAAAGTTCGAGTTACTTTCCTGGAAGTTCGTGACAAGATCGCCCAACTCAATTCCTTTGTGCAGGAACACATTAACGGGATGGACGTAGTACAGCTTTTCAACCGGGAGAAAAAACAGCAAGAGAAATTTGAGAAGATCAATGCCGGTCACCGAGATGCCTACATTGAAACGATTTTCTACTTTGCTATTTTTTGGCCTATTGTTGAGGTAACTGCGAGTCTGGCTATGGCACTCATCGTTTGGTATGGAGGCGCAAGAGCGCTTATGGATGGTGTTACCTTTGGTGTTTTGCTGGCGTTCATTCAATATGCTCGCCAGTTTTTCCGACCCATTCAGGGATTGTCTGAAAAATTCAACACGCTTCAGTCAGCATTGGCCTCTTCAGAGCGGATTTTTGGAGTGTTAGATACTGACACAAAGGTAGTGGATGTCGACAACCCCAAAACTATTGAGAATCCCCAAGGAAAGATCGAATTTGAAAATGTTTGGTTTAAGTACAATGAAGATGAAGAATATATTCTCAAGGATGTTTCTTTTAAGGCAGAATCGGGAGAGGCTATTGCCATAGTTGGTGCCACGGGAGCTGGAAAAACCACGATCATTAATTTATTGATGCGGTTTTATGATATCGAGAAAGGAAGCATAAAGATCGACGGGGTAGATATACGAGAACTTTCTTTGTTTGACCTTCGCTCTCACTTTGGATTGGTGCTCCAGGATAATGCACTTTTCTCGGGATCTATATTGGATAATATCACTTTGGGTCATCCCGATATCACCAGAAAGCAGGTGATAGAAGCAGCTCATAAAGTTGAAGCTCACCGTTTTATCGAAAAACTTCCGGAAGGCTATGATTATATACTGCAGGAAAGAGGTGCTTCACTTTCAATGGGGCAGCGCCAGCTCATTTGTTTTGTACGTGCGTTGGTGTATGATCCTGAAATATTGATCTTAGATGAAGCCACGTCCAGTGTTGATTCAGAAACAGAGGCACTGGTAACCGAATCAAGCCGACTTATGATGGAGGGGAGGACATCGATCGTTGTAGCTCACCGCCTCTCAACCATTCAGCATGCTAATACCATCCTTGTAATGCACAAAGGAGAGATCAGAGAATCAGGCAGCCATCAGGAACTTATTCTCCAGGAGAACGGACTCTACAAAAAACTGTATGAGTTGCAGTATAAAGATCAGTTGGTGGCAGAATAAGCTGTTCTGCTCTCGGTAAAAAAGGGGGAACATTTTTTTGCTATAATTGTGTTAATAAATGGGTAAAACAACTCAATATTTAACACGCGAATTTGTATTTTCTAAATAACTAAACAGGAGAACTTATGGCTGCTTCAAAGAAAAAATCAAATACAACAAAAGATATCGAAGAAACTATTTATGATACTACTGAAGCTTTACAGAATAAAGCTGAAGAGACTTATGATGTTCTGCTCGATCGTCTGAAATATGAAAGAGATGGTTTAGAGCGTGAACTCAAGCATGAGTATCGTAATGCCCGAAGATATGTAAGAGCACATCCCGAACAAGGGCTCGCAGTAGCATTTGGAGTAGGTTTGGTTTTAGGTGCATTGTTGACTCGCAGCGGTAAATAATAGATTTAAAACTACAGATGGCAATTAATACAGATCACTTGAATGAACTCTATGAGCGAATAGACGCGCTCAGGAGGTACCTTTGACTACGATAAACGCAAAGTCCGAATAATAGAACTTACCGAACAAACGCAGGACCCTAATTTTTGGAATGATCCTGCCAAAGCTCAGTCCATTATGAAAGAGCTTGATCATGAGAAAAGCCTTGTTGAAGGTTGGGATAATCTCAATGATCTCAGGGAAAGTATAAATGTATTTCTTGAGTTTCAGGAAATGGGAGAGGAGGTAGAAAACGACCTTGATGCTGAGTATAAAAAGCTTGAGAAATCTTTGGAAGAGATGGAACTCCGCAACATGCTCAGCGGACCCGATGATCACCGTGATGCCATTGTCAACTTCAACCCGGGAGCAGGAGGAACTGAAAGTCAGGATTGGGCTCAAATGCTTTATCGCATGTACACGCGATGGGCAGAGAAAGCAGGGTTCAAAATTTCAGTAATCGATTATCAAACTGGCGATGTGGCCGGTTTGAAAAGTGCCACTATCGAAGTTCAGGGCGATAACGCCTATGGTTTTTTGAAAGCTGAAAGTGGCGTTCACAGGCTTGTACGGGTTTCACCTTTCGATAGTAATGCACGTCGCCATACTTCATTTTGTTCTGTTTTTGTGGCACCTCTCATTGATGATACCATAGAAGTGAATATAAACGAAGGTGAAGTAGAGCTTCAGCGCTTTCACTCCAGTGGAGCAGGTGGTCAGAACGTAAACAAAGTAGAAACAGCAGTACGTCTTATCTGGGAAGGAGAGCTTTCGGATGGCAGAACTGAACGTGTGGTTGCGGAATGCCAGCAGGAGCGCTCGCAGCTTCAAAATCGTGAGAAAGCGATGGTATTGCTGAAATCTCGCATTTACGAGCTTGAAAAAGATATTCAGGAAGCTGAGAAAGCTAAACTGGAAGGTTCAAAAAGTAAGAACGAGTGGGGATCACAGATCAGAAGCTATGTATTTGATGATCAACGCGTCAAAGATCACCGTACGAACTACGAAACCAGTGATGTAAACGGAGTCATGGATGGCGATCTCGATGAATTTATAAAAGCCTACCTTCTTCAGGATGCCGAAGTCTAGCTACGATTTCCTGGTGATCGGCAGTGGGATTGCCGGGCTTTCATTCGCACTAAAAGCTGCGAAAATTGGGAAAGTAGCTATTGTAACTAAAAAAGAGGTTATGGAAGCTAATACTTCCTATGCTCAGGGCGGTATTGCCGGTGTTTTGAATAAACATGACTCGTTTGAGAAGCATATCTCAGATACACTCGAGGCCGGAGCTGGACTTTGCAACTTGGATGCCGTCGAATTAGTAGTCAGAGAAGGTCCCAGGCTGATCAGGGAGCTCATTGATCATGGGGTTCAGTTCACAGAAAAAAATGGTGAACTTGATCTGGGAAGAGAGGGCGGTCATTCCGAGAACCGGATCGTTCACGCAGCTGATGCTACAGGATTTGAGATCGAATCAGTGATGGTCAATAAAGTCAGAGCTCATCCTAATATTGAGCTTTTTGAGTATCATTTTGCAATGGAGCTTTTAACAGAACATCATTTGGGAACGGATGTGAAGTCTCTGGAAATGATACAATGTTTTGGGGCATATGTCCTTGATGTAAAACAAGACGAGGTGCTCAAGATGCTTGCCAAAGTTACGGTATTAGCTTCTGGTGGAGCAGGTGAAGTTTATCAGCATACTACTAACCCATCCGTCGCTACAGGAGATGGCATTGCAATGGCTTACAGGGCGAAGGCAAAGAACGAGAATATGGAATTTGTTCAATTTCACCCCACAAGTTTGGCTATTCCTGAAGCAGGTTCTTTTTTGATATCAGAGGCTGTACGTGGATTTGGGGGGATATTGAGGAATTCTTCGGGGGAGGCATTCATGGAAAATTATGATGACCGCAAAGAACTCGCCCCCCGCGATATTGTAGCCAGAGCCATTGATGATCAGCTTAAGAAAAGAGGGGAAGATCATGTGTTTTTGGATGTAACTCATCTGGATGAAAATTCCATTGTTGAAGAATTCCCAATGATCCATGAAACCTGTCTCAAGTATGGGATCAACATCACGAAAGATCTAATACCGGTTGTCCCGGCTACCCATTATACTTGTGGCGGAGTAGCTACTGATCTTGATGGACAAACTTCGATCAAAGGGCTTTTTGCCTGCGGTGAAACAGCCAGTACCGGTTTGCACGGAGCCAATCGTTTAGCTTCCAATAGTTTACTTGAATCGCTGGTTTTTGCAGAACAAGCTGTAAATAAAGCCACTCAAATAATAAAAGAGCTTCAGTTTAGAGATGATATTCCTGAATGGGATGAAAGCGGAACTGTGAATACTGAGGAGTGGGTGTTGGTTTCTCATAACCGGCAAGAACTGAAGAGAGTGATGTGGAACTATGTGGGAATTGTGAGAAGTGATTTCAGGCTGGAAAGAGCGCTGCGAAGAACCGAATTATTGTTCAAAGAAACCGAGGAATTCTATCACCGCACAAAAGTCAATGTTCCATTGTATGAATTACGTAACTTGGTTTGTGTAGGGTACTTGATCGTTCGCTCTGCGATGGAGCGCAAAGAAAGCAGAGGTTTGCATTATACAACTGATTACCCTCAACTTTCGCCCAACAAAATAATAACGGTGATCTGAAGATGATAAAAGTAGGCATTACAGGAGGAATAGGTTCCGGTAAAACCACATTTTGTAAAGAATGGGAGAAACTTGGAGCATTTGTACTGTATGCCGATGATTTTGCCAAACAATTGATGAACAGTGATAAGGAATTGAAAAAAAAGATCATTACCGCTTTTGGGAAACAAGCGTATGATGAGTCTGGAAACTTAGACCGGAAATATCTTGCAAGAGAAGCTTTTGAGAAGGACAGAGTTGAAGAGCTAAATGAGCTTGTGCACCCTGTTTTATGGGAAAGAACACAGTCACTTGCAGAAGAAAAGGAACGCGAGGGGTATAAAATATTTGCTAAAGAGGCAGCTGTGCTACTTAATAATGGCAGGCCTGTAGGACTTGATCATGTAATCATTCTTCTTGCAGATGAATCGGCTCGGGTAAAAAGAACTAAAGAGAGAGATGGGTCTACGGAAAAACTGGTGAAAGACCGGGTCTCAAAACAACCTAACTTTGATGACCTGATTCACTTCGCAGATTTCGTAATTACAAATAACGGCACAGTTGAGGAACTTAAAGCTAAAGCAAGCATCCTCTACAAAGAAATTTCAGCGCAGCTTATTTAATATAATTTTGTTGAAGACTTTGTTACAAAAACATTTTTATATTAACAGAAAAGCGCTTCCAAGTAGAATCAAATATTTATGATGAGTAAAAATAATCAGCGGTTGGAAACCTTAGAAGAATACATCATTCAGAACCAGAATAGGTTTCCGGGGGCAACAGGAGAGCTTTCCCAATTACTTAGAGATATAGGGTTGGCGGCTAAGATCATTTCAAGGGAAGTTAATAAAGCCGGTATAACCAATATTCTTGGGGTTGACGGCTCCACAAATATACATGGTGAGGCTGTAAAAAAATTAGATCTGTTTGCTGATCAACAGCTTATCTCCGCACTGGATCGCTCTTTGATCACTTGTATGGTGATATCAGAAGAAAATGATGGTATTGTTAAATTGAGCAGTGAAGGTGGTAAATACATTGTGTATCTGGATCCACTGGATGGTTCATCCAATATTGATGTCAATGTATCTATTGGTAGTATTTTTTCTGTTTATATGAAAGAAGCGCGTTTCGATTCAAAGCTCCGGGAGTCTGATGCTCTTCAACCCGGAGTTAGGCAAGTTGCAGCGGGTTATGTCCTATATGGTTCCAGTACCATTATGGCTTATACAACTGGTTTGGGAGTTTCCCTATTTACACTAGACCCAAGTATCGGTGAGTTCATTTTAAGTGATCGAAAGATCAAAATGCCGGAACATGGAAGTATTTATAGCATTAATGAAGGTAGTTACAATTCATGGGATCAGGGGTTGAAGAAATACATCAAGTATTGTCAGGAAGAAGATTCTGAAAGCGGACGGCCTTACTCAGCCCGCTACATAGGATCAATGGTTGCTGATATACACCGAACCCTAATTAAAGGGGGGATTTTTGTTTATCCTCACAGTAAAAGGTATCCAAACGGTAAGCTTCGATTGATGTATGAGTGTAATCCCCTTAGTTTTATCATTGAGCAGGCTGGAGGAAAGGCTACAGATGGCAATAAACGAATTATGGAATTAGAACCTAAGGCCATTCATGAACAAACCCCTATCTATATAGGGTCTAAGAATAATGTAGAGGATGTGATGGCATTCCTTAGAAAATACGAAACGGTTGAGCAGGCTTAGAGGTAACAAACTTTAAAATCTAATCTTCATTCCTTCCTGAATATCATTTGCTACTGCATACCCGGCGTTTGTTTCAACAACATATTGGGCAGGCCCGTCCGAGAGAAGTTGTTTGCTGCTAAAAGGGGAGGTGTTATGGTGAATTCGGATAATATTGCTGTCGGCACTTACAAACATGATGTCTAGTGGCAAAGGGGTATTTGCCATGTAGAAACTAAGCTCTTCTTCCTCTTCAAAAATAAATAGCATTCCGGCATCATTAGGTAAGTCATTAACATCCATGAGCCCCTGATTTCTGGATTGCTGGTCATCAGCAAGAGCTACTCTTATTGTTGAAATTTCATCCCCGTTCGTATTTAAAAATGTTACCTCTTCTGTCAGTTTAAGTTGAGCTCCTTTCTCCGGTGCTTTTTCCTCTCCTGAATCTTTGTTGTTGCACGACTGGAGAAATACTAAAAAGGCCAGGCTGAAAAGAAGGGTAATGAATGAAGATTTCATAGAATATAAGTTTGTATTTATGTTTAGAGGAATTAGTTATTCTTGCAAATTAAGCCAAAAGTTGATAACCAAAAAATGAATCTGCTTTCAATCTATTTGATTCATTGAAATTTAGACGAAATAGAGCTACCTTAGAAAGGCAGTGAGCGTCGAAAGGCACTCGCTTTTTTTTGTTTCAGAATTTGATGGAAATGCAGATAGATATCATACAAAATATTAAGGACTTAGCGGAACCACTTGCCGCAGAACACGATCTCTTTGTTGTAGATGTGGAGCTGAAAACAGGAGGCGGCCTCAATGAAGTTTGGCTCTTGTTGGATAACGAAGCCGGCGGTGTGAATATTGATCAGTGTTCAAAAATCAGTAAAGAACTTGGATTTTTGATCGAAGCACATGAACTGTTTGATAATAAATACAGGCTAAATGTTTCTTCCCCAGGTTTAAGTCGTCCGTTGAGTGACAAGCGTCAGTACAAAAAAAATGAAGGTCGTGTTGCTACCATCAAATTCAAGAATAACACCGGTGAGTATAAAAAGATCGAAGGCGTCATTACCGGTATCATGGAAGAAACAGTTGCTATAACTGATGAAGAAGAATTAGAGACTGAAATTCCTTTTGAAGCAATTGTTGAAACCAAAATCATCCCCGTAATTTAATTAAGCTAAACTGATGCAGAACGAATTATCAAAACAGATTATCTCCTCATTTGCTGAGATCGCTCATGAGAAAGGCATAGATCGTGATATGCTTCTTTCCATTTTGGAAGATGTTTTTCGCACTATGATCCGTAAAAAATATGAGTCTGACGAAGCCTTTGAGGTAATCTTAAATGCTGACCGGGGAGAAATTCAGATCCTGCACGTACAGGAAGTTGTTCCTGCTGATGAGCTGGCTGACCCTGTATCAGAAATTTCACTGGAAGATGCATTGAAAGTAGATCCTGATGCTGAGCTTTATGATGAACTTGCACAGGAAATTCAGATCACTGATTTTGGACGCCGAGCCGTAACAATGGCCCGACAACAGCTTGCACAGCGTATCCGCGAGATCGAGAAAGACAATATTTACGAAGATTATACAGATCGTGTAGGTGAGATCATTCTCGGTGATGTGTATCAGGTTCGCCAGAATAAGGATATCCTTGTTAATCACAACGGCGTAGAATTATTGCTTCCAAAAAGCGAGCAGATCTACAAAGACCGTTACCGTAAAGGCGATACTATTCGCGCGGTAGTTACCGGAGTGCACATGCGCAATGGTAATCCAACTGTTATTATTTCAAGAACTTCTGAATTATTCCTTGAGCGACTTTTTGAAAATGAGATCCCTGAAGTATTTGATGGTATTATTGAGTTGGTTAGAATAGCTCGTTCTCCGGGCGACCGTTCTAAAGTAGCGGTACTTTCACACGATGAGCGTGTAGATCCGGTTGGAGCTTGCGTTGGGATGAAAGGTATTAGAATTCATGCCATCGTTCGTGAACTTCAGAATGAGAATATTGATGTGATCAACTTCACCTCGGATAAAATTGAATTTATAAAACGTGCACTTCAGCCAGCAGAAGTATTAAAGGTTGAATTGGACGAAGAGAACAAACATGCAAATGTATTGGTGCCTGCAGATGAGGTTTCCAAGGCAATTGGTAAAGGAGGAGTAAATATTCGCCTTGCATCTAAACTGGCTGAAGTAGAGATCGATGTATATCGTGAAGTTGAAGAAGAAGACGATATTGATATCGACGAGTTTGAAGTTGATTTCGGACCTGAAGCCATTCAGTTATTGCACGACATTGGCTGTGATACAGCCCGTGCTGTACTGGAATTGAACGCAGAAGAATTGGTAAGCAGAACGAACGAACAAATAGACCCAGAGCTTGCTGAGAAAATTATGAGTGTAATTGCATACGAATTTGAGGACGAGGCTTAAATCGGCAATTTCACTTAAAAATTCTTAGTTTAACAAGCTCACATTTAAAACCCATTTATGACGTCTAAAAGACCCAAACCATTATTTAAAGTTGCAGCGGAATTTAATGTTGCTACACAATCTATTGTGGATACATTAAATGACAACGGCTTTGATGCAGCAAATCGCCCAAACTTCAAAATTACGCCGGAAATGTATACGGCTCTGGATGAGGTATATGGTGAGGATAAAGCGAAAAGTGCTGACAAGGAAAAAGCTCGTGAAGAGTACGAAAGTCGCCGAAGCCAAATGATGGATCAGCGCAACGATAGCGTCACTATCGATAATGTACTAGAGCCTATCGAAGACAGCGTTGGTTTGGAACCTGAGGATGAAAAAGCTGACCTTGAACCTGAAGAGGATACTCAGGATGAGTTAGAGCTCGAGCCTGAAGAAGATCAGGAAGAAGAAGGGGACGAAAAAGAGAAAGAAGAAGCCAAGGCTAAAGCGAAAGCTGATAAAGCCGCCAAGGAAGAAGAGGCTAAGAAAAAAGAAGAGGAAGCTAAGAAGGAGGCTGAAGCCGAGAAGAAAAAAGCGGAAGCTGAAAAAGAAGCGGCTAAGAAGAAAGAGAAGGCTGAGGCTGAAAAAGAGAAAGAGAAAGAAGAAAAAACTAAAGGTAAAGCTGAAGATAAAGAAGCTAAAAAAGACGATGAGGAATCTGAGGAATCAGAGACAGAAGAAAAAGCTGAAGATACCGATGAGGAGTCAGATTCTGATTCTGATGAAAAAGATGAAGAGAGCGAAGAAATTATTCGTGGTGCTGCAGGTAAACTGAAAGGAACCAAAGTATTAGGGAAAGCTTCTTTTACAAGCGATATTGCTGATAAGAATAAGAAAAAACGTAAGACTAGAAAGCGCCGTAAAGACCGCAAAGACGATAGTAGCAGCTCATCTAAAAAAGACGATAGCAGTTCAAAAACTAAAAAGACTTCCAAGAAGAAACGGAAGAAAAAGACTGAGATCGATGAGACTGACGTAGATAAGATGATGCGCGAAACCATGAAGAAGATGCAGTCTTCAAAAACTGTGGGTAGTAAGCGCTCCAAACGCCGCCGAGAACGTAAAGAAGAGCGTGAGGAAGAGCAGCAAAAACAAGCAGAAATGGAAGAACTCGAGTCTGATATTATTGAGACTACCGAGTTTATTACTGCAAATGAATTGGCCGACCTCCTGGATGTTGGCGTAAATGATATTATTTCAGTTTGTATGTCCATTGGGTTGATGATCACCATCAATCAGCGACTGGATGCCGGTACTATTGAATTGGTGGCAGAAGAATTCGGCAAAGAAGTTGAGTTCATCGATGCTGAAGAATTAGATGAAGAATTGACGATCCCTGAGGACGATGAAGAAGATCTTGAAGATCGTGCACCTATAATTACAGTTATGGGTCACGTTGATCACGGTAAAACTTCATTACTTGATTACATCCGTGAAGAGAAAGTAGCGGCAGGTGAGGCCGGCGGTATTACCCAGCACGTTGGGGCTTATCAGGTAGTACATAATGAAAATGAGATCACATTTCTTGATACTCCTGGTCACGAGGCCTTTACCGCAATGCGTTCACGTGGTGCTCAGGCAACTGATATTGTAATTCTTGTAGTTGCAGCCGATGACTCCGTGATGCCCCAAACCATTGAGGCTATAAATCACGCCAAAGCTGCCGGTGTGCCTTTAGTTGTTGCCATTAACAAAATGGATCTGGAAGGAGTGAATCCTGACAGAATTAAATCCGAACTTTCTGAACATGATGTAATTGTTGAGGAATACGGTGGGCAGGTACAGTATGCTGAAGTTTCAGCACATACCGGTCAAGGAATTGAAGACTTGCTAGAAAAAGTATTGATCGAAGCTGAGTTACTAGAACTTAAAGCGAATCCTGACCGACGTGCAGATGGCGTTGTGCTTGAAGCCCGTTTGGATAAAGGAAAAGGTATTGTAGCAAACATCCTGGTTCAGGGTGGTACACTGAAAGTCGGAGATCCATTTGTTGCCGGTCCTTGCTTTGGACGTGTCCGTGCGATGGAAAATGACAGAGGTAAACGAATTCAGGAAGCCGGTCCATCAACTCCGGTTCAGCTTATGGGATTTGATGAAATGCCGCAGGCCGGTGATAAACTGATTGTTGCTGAAGATGAGAAAACAGCTAAAGAAATTGCCAGTGAGCGTATGCAGATCCGCAGAGAGCAAGCCATGCGTTCAACCAAGCATATGACACTTGATGACATATCCCGTCGTCTGGCACTTGGTGAAGTTTCAGAATTGAACATTATTATAAAAGCTGATGTGGATGGCTCTATCGAAGCACTTTCCGGATCACTCCAAAAATTAGGAACTGATGAAGTTTCGGTTGATATCATTCATACTGGAGCAGGTGCTATTTCTGAATCGGATGTGCTTTTAGCTTCCGCTTCAGACGCTATCATCATTGGTTTCCAGGTTCGCCCAACGGCACAAGCCCGTAAGCTGGCCGAAGATGAAGAAATTGATATTCGTCTCTTCAGTGTTATCTATGATGCCGTTGATGAAGTTAGAGATGCACTCGAAGGCTTACTTTCACCTGAGTTGAAAGAGCAAATGATGGGTGTTGTCGATATTCGTGAGATCTTTAAAGTATCTAAGGTTGGTACCATTGCCGGGTGTTATGTGACGGAAGGCAAGATCGAACGAAACAACCCAATTCGATTGGTTCGAGATGGCGTAGTGATCTATGATGGTGAAATTGATGCCCTTAAACGTTTCAAAGATGATGTTAAAGAAGTAGCCTCCGGCTATGAATGTGGTATCAGCATTAAAGGTTACAACGATATCAAAGTAGGTGACCAGATAGAGAGCTATAAGATCACTGAAGAGAAACGTACCCTTGAAGATTCAGCAGGATAATCAGTGAACCGTGATTGAGAAATTGCGGTTTATATCCTCTCTTCCAGAACTAAAGATTTAATTTAATTCTTACCTCATATTATGGGTTTCAGACCTGAAAGATTAGCTGCTGTCATTAAACGCGATCTTGGTGAGATTATCCAAAAATCATATCAGCCAAGTGGAACATTTGTGACGGTCACGAATGTAGTGATGACAGATGACCTGTCTATTGCCAAAGTTTATCTAAGTGTTTTTTCCCCGGGAAGAGATGATAAACCCGTGTACGAATTTATTGATGATCAGATCAATGAGATCCGATATGAACTTGCTTCAAAAATAAAGAATCAGGTTCGTAAAATCCCTGAATTGCACTTCTATGAAGATGACACCGCTGAAATAGTTAGTAAGATGGAACAGCTACTGAAGAAAGTTGATATCCCTGACGAAGACCCCGAATCACCCAGCGAAGACTAAATAAATGGCCATTGCTATTCCTTTGGATGAAATACCTGTTTATGGCAAAAATAATATGCCATCAAAGGATAGCGATTTTAAAAAAGGAGCTATTTTTCTTATCGATAAGCCATTAGAATGGTCTAGTTTTGATGTAGTTAAATTCCTTCGCAAAAGGATTCGGGTTAAGAAAACAGGTCATGCAGGAACCCTTGATCCCTTAGCCACAGGCATGCTGGTTCTTTGCTGTGGTAAGGCTACAAAATCGATCTCACTCATTCAGGATCTTCCTAAGGTATATACTGCCGAGGTTACATTTGGGAAATCTACTACGACCTACGATGCTGAAGGTGATGTAACTGAGGAAGCAGAATGGGAGCACATCATACAAGAAAAAATTGAGTCAGTTCTCGCAGAGGAATTTACAGGTACCGTAGAACAAATACCTCCTATGTATTCTGCACTTAAATATGGAGGAAAAAAATTGTACGAGCTTGCCCGAAAAGGGGAAGAAGTAGTTCGCCTGCCTCGGCAAATCACATTTCACGACCATGAGATCGTTGAATTCGATCCCCCTAAGTTAACCTTGAAAACCACCTGTTCTAAGGGAACTTATATTCGCTCACTAGCCAGAGACTTGGGAGAAGCCTTAGATTCAAAAGCCTATTTAAGCGCACTTGAACGTACAGCGATCGGACATTTTTTAATTGAAGATGCACTAACTCCTCACGAAATGGGAGATCAATTAAAGGAAATATGGGAAAGTTAATAGAGCTTAAAAATATCACTCATCAACAGAATACAGTAGTTACTGTGGGTACTTTTGATGGAGTGCATAAAGGCCACCGGAAATTAATTAATACCGTAGTTGAGAAAGCAAGATCAAGAAACGCCAGAAGTGTGGTCGTTACTTTTGATCCTCATCCAAGAGAGATCATTAATCCCGGGAAGGGGGGTATCAAACTTTTGACCACTCTTAAAGAACGCTGTGAGATCCTTGAAGATCTGGGCGTGGATGTTTTGCTGGTGATCCCTTTTGACCGGGACTTTTCACTGTTGACCTCAGAAGATTTTGTGCGGGATATTATTTACGAAAAAGTTGGAGTAAGTGAGTTTGTGATCGGTTATGATCATCATTTTGGCCGGGATAGGGAAGGAACCATTGAAACTATAGAAGAACTAGGAAAAGAATTGGACTTCGATGCTTATGTGGTTTCAAAAGAAGAAATGGCAGAGGTAACTATCAGTAGTACCGTTATAAGAAAAACTCTGGCTGAGGACGGAAATGTCAAAAAAGCTGCCGGTTACCTTAACCGCAACTACCTGCTGAATGGAATTGTGATTCATGGAGATGAGCGGGGGCGAACTATTGGCTATCCTACGGCAAACCTTAAACCTGAACATGAGAATAAAGTTATCCCCAAAAATGGTGTTTATGCCGTCAAAGTCCGCGTTTCAGGAGAATGGTATGGAGGGATGATGAACATAGGTGTTCGACCGACCTTCGGGGAAGATGAAAGAACACTGGAGGTACATATCTTTGATTTCGAAAAAGAGATCTATGGGGATACCATTCAGGTTCGTTTTCTTGATCACATTCGGGACGAAAAGAAATTCAATGGGGTAGAGGAATTAAAAGCACAGCTTGATGCGGACAAGCAAAAAAGTTTGGACTTGCTTAAATAACATGAATTAGCCAGTTGTTTCATCCTCTTAAGTTGTCACCTAGAGCGCCCTGAATTTAAAGTTTGTTTGGGATGGTTAGCGTTGGGTCTCAAAGGCTGACTAGACAAGTTGTTTCCACTTTTGAGATCCTTCGTATTAGAAATTCTAATCTTTAGTAAAAGTTCGGGCACTCGGGATGACAGCTTTGGGCTAATATTATATATAACTCATGTTTAAAATCACCCAAGCATCTATTCCCATTGCCTGGCTTGTTGTTTTAATCGCAGTTCTCCGGAATCGATCATTTTTTGCAACCGCTCATTTCGGCTTGGCGATTTACTGGTAAGATGCCATTCCCCGCAATGCTCACATCGATACACATTTTGAGGCCCCTGATCCGGAGGGAAATTTCGATCGATATGAATCTCGATCAGTGCAGATTCTGCTGATAATTTGGTAGGATATTGGTTTTTTCCTGTAGAACAACTCATATAACTGCTGAAGTACGGGTTTTATTTATATACACAAATCCAAATATCTGAATAACTGTAAAGGTTCCAATCAATCCGATTACAGAAGCAATTAGATCATAAGTATCATATACATTGTTTCCCCCAACGTTATGAAATCTTAGTTCCTGAGATAGCACATAAATTGCAGCGATTACAACTGCACAAATATGAATGTATATATCTTTGATCGGTCTCGTTTCCTTAATAAAAGATTGATGTAGCTGTAAGAGAATACCTGTGAGGAGGAGAGTCCCTATTATTGCTTCCAAAAGATTGGGAATTGAATTAGTAAGTATCAATACAAAACCTGACCACTCATTTTCTAAGATCCAAGGCCTTATATATAGCTTATTCAGGATAAATATTAGTATAGATACACCAAATAAGTATTGAACGTATTTTTTTATCTGTATTTCTTTCATTGTTTATGTGCAAAACATAGGCATTATCTATGCTGTAGAAGCTATCCTTGTTTCGTGTGAGGTTAATCCATGTTATACTTCAAATATTAAGGACAAAATGAAGAAATCAGAGTTAATTTCAAATAGAGTTGTCAACTGAAAGGGAAAGTCTTTGTACAGAAATCGACAATCACTAATCCCAAAATTGTCAATCATAATTCATCAATCCTACCATTGTTGCTTTCCCGAAAAACCCCTATCTTTATAGACTATAAATCGATTTATACAAGTACTAATTAAACCATTGCAATGAGCATAACCGCAGAAGACAAAAAAGAAATCTTTAAGAAGTTTGGAAAAAGTGAAACCGATACGGGTTCCACCGAAGGACAGATCGCCCTTCTAACCAAAAGAATTAATGACTTGACCGAACATTTAAAAGACAACAAATTAGATCACGCATCACGCCGTGGTTTGTTGAAAATGGTTGGTAAAAGAAGAAGGTTGTTAAACTACCTAATGAAAAACGACATCGAGAAGTACAGAGAACTTATCAAAGAGCTCGGTATCCGTAAGTAAGTTTTTATCCAAAAGGCTCCATCGTGGAGCCTTTTTCAATTTATCCTGCCGCCATTATCTCTTATCTGTTGTAGGCGGGATCTAGTAAATCAAAAAGACAAAAAGACAAATGAAAGAAGAAATAAGAAGTGTAGAATTTGCACCGGGTAAGGTGCTTTCAATAGAAACAGGCCGGATTGCTAAGCAAGCCGATGGCGCTGTAGTGGTTCGCATGGGTGATACACAGGTGTTATGTACCGCTGTGAGTGCAAAAGAACCAAAACCGGGTCAGGGATTTTTCCCACTGGTTGTTGATCACAGAGAAAGTTTTTCAGCCGGCGGTCGTTTCCCCGGTGGATTTATGAAACGAGAAGGACGTCCTTCTGAAAAAGAAGTATTAGCCAGTCGTTTGATCGACCGTAGTTTGCGTCCTCTTTTCCCAAAAGGATATTTATGTGAAACACAGATTATCTCAAGCGTACTTTCTTCAGACGGAGAAAATGACGGAGATGTATTAGGTGGATTTGGAGCCTCAGCCGCACTTCATATGTCAGATGTTCCATTTGACGGACCAATGGCTGAAGTTAGAGTTGGACGTGTGGATGGAGAATATGTCATCAACCCAACACTTTCAGAATTGAAAGAAAGTGACATCGACATGATCGTTGGCGGTACCGCTGATTCTGTACTGATGATGGAAGGCGAGATGGATGAGATCTCAGAAGACGAAATGCTCGGAGCTATTAAAGCAGCTCACGCTTCTATTATTACTCTTTGTGAATTTCAGGAAGAACTGAGAGAAGAGTACGGCAAGGAAAAACGTGAATTTGTTGCTGAAACAAATCCAGAAGAAATTGAAAATAAAGTTCGCGAATTAGCTACAGACAAAATTAAGGACGTAGTAAATATCGGACTAAGCAAAGAAGATTATTCTGCAAAACTTCAGGAAGCCAAAGACAGCGTTATTGCTGAAGTGGAAGAAGAGTTTGCGGACGACATGGATACTGTTAAAGATATCCTTGGTAATGTTGAGAAAGAAGAGCTTCGCAACATGATCCTTGAGAAAAAACGTCGTATTGATGGCCGTAACCCTGAAGATGTTCGGGATATCTGGACTCAGGTTGGATATCTTGCCAGAACACACGGCTCAGCGATCTTTACCCGTGGCGAAACTCAGGCGCTTGTATCGGTAACATTAGGTACCAAGAAAGACGCTCAGGGTGTTGATACCCTCTTCGACGAAGAAGACAAAAAATTCTATCTGCATTACAACTTCCCTCCATATTCTGTAGGCGAAGCCGGATTTCTAAGGGGCCCGGGCCGACGTGAAATTGGTCACGGTCACCTTGCAGAACGCGCAATTAGAATGATGATGCCGGACTTTGATGATTTCGGTTACGTAATTCGAATTATTTCTGACATTACAGAATCTAACGGTTCATCATCTATGGCTTCTGTTTGTGGTGGTTCTATGGCGCTGATGAGTGCCGGTGTACCCCTTAAAAAGCCGGTTGCAGGTATTGCAATGGGAATGATCGTTGGCGAGAATAACTCAGTTGTTCTTTCTGATATTCGTGGCGAAGAAGATTTCATGGGTGATATGGACTTCAAAACAGCCGGTACCACTGACGGTATCACAGCTTGCCAGATGGATATGAAAGTGAAAGGGATTTCTTTTGAAGTAATGGAAGAAGCTCTTAAACAAGCTCATACCGGTCGCTTACACATTCTGGGTAAAATGGCAGAAACCATTTCAACCCCAAGTGAAACACTTTCCGAATTTGCTCCGCAATTCATCAACATGACAATTGATGGCGATATGATCGGTGCAGTAATAGGGCCTGGTGGAAAAGTAATTCAGACACTTCAAAAAGAAACAGACACTGAGATCTGGATCGAAGAAGACGAAAGTGGAAAAGGCAAGATCACCATTTCTGCAGATAGTCTTGAGAAAGCTGAAGAAGCTCAAAACCGAATCAAAGCTATCACAGGTCAGCTCGAAGAAGGTGCTACTTACAAAGGTGAAGTGAAGTCCATCAAAGACTTCGGAGCTTTTGTTGAGATTGCACCGGGCCGGGATGGCTTACTGCATATTTCTGAAGTTGCTCACGAACATGTGAAAGATGTAAGTCAATACATGAGCGTAGGTGATATGATCGAAGTTAAGCTGCTTAAGGTTGAGGCGGGTAATAAACTTCGTCTTTCCAGAAAAGCATTGCTTAATAAAGACGAAGAAGAGTAAGTCTTTAGATTAAAGCTTATTATATTTGGCGCTCTTTCATTCTGAAAGAGCGCCATTTTTTTGAGGCTTATGTGAGCAACTTTATAACTATTATTTCGGTGTAAAGAAAGATCGAGAAACAGAATATTAGATAACTATCAAATGCAAGACACTAAAGAAATTGATTTTGTAAACAAGAGCACCTTATCAAATGGACTCCGTATTGTAACGGAGCATATTGAAAGTGTAAAAAGCGTTACTGTTGGCATTTGGGCCAAAACAGGTGGGCGACATGAAACGGAGGAAAAAGCCGGTATAACTCACTTTTTGGAGCATATGCTTTTCAAAGGCACGGATTCCAGATCTTCCTACGATATCGCATTGAGTATGGAAGCTGTTGGTGGATATTTGAATGCATTTACATCCTCGGAATATACCTGCTATTATTCCCGATGCTTAAACACACAACTTGATCACGCTTTGGATGTGCTTTCGGATATGGTTCTTCACCCGTCTTTTCCTGAAGAAGAGATCGAGAAAGAAAAGAAAGTGGTCATTGAAGAGATGAAAATGTATCGGGATTCTCCGGATGATTTCATTTTTGAAGCATTCAATAGCAAGATCTTTGAAGGACATGAATTAGGCCGACCTGTACTTGGCTTTGAAAATACAGTCTCTGATTTTACCCGGCAGGACCTTTATGATTATATGAAAGAAAGATATTACCCCGGAAACCTGTTGATATCGGTAGCAGGGAATGTGGATCATGGTAGGGTAGTGGAATTAGTATCGAATTACTTTGAGAAACTCGAAGCCAAAGATCATGAGGAAAAAGAGCAGCCGCTGCCGTCTTTCAAAAAACAAAACCTGAATCTGACCAAAGCCATTGAGCAAACCCACTATATCTATGGTCGTCGTGGGCTGAATTTTGATCACGAAGACAAATACCTGCTGCTACTTGCGAATACGGTTTTGGGAGGGGGGATGAGTTCTCGCCTTCACCAGAATGTGCGTGAGAAATACGGGTACTGCTACTCTATTCAGACTTTCAATCAATCGTACACTGATACCGGAATGTGGGGGATCTATGTGGGAACCGACAAAGATTATGTGGATCATGTTCGAGAATTGATCCTTAAGGAATTGAAACAAATGCAGGAAGAACCGGTTCCGGGAAAAGAACTTGCAGAAGCGAAATCACAGCTCAAAGGAAAACTACTGCTTTCACAGGAAAGCACAAGCAACCGAATGACACGCCTCGCAAAAAGTGAATTATATTTTGGGCGTTTTGTAACTTTGGATGAGTTGGTTGAAAATATCGATTCCGTTACTTCTGAAGAAATACAATCCTTTGTCAAGGACTTCTTCAATGGAGAATATTTTATGGAAGCCATTCTCCTGCCGGAAACTTGATCTTTCAATAATTCATTTAACAATAAGTATTAATTCATTTAAAATTAGCAATGACCTATATCAAAAATCTCTCTGACCATGTTGATCAAGAAGTAACCTTAAAAGGCTGGGTTTATAATTTTCGCAGCAGTGGAAGTTTGGTATTTGTTGAAATGAGAGACGGCACGGGGCTCACGCAATGTGTGATCGCCAAAGATGATGTTTCAGAAAATGTATGGGAAGCGGCTACCTCACTTCGTCAGGAAAGTTCTCTGGAAATAACCGGAAAAGTCAAAGCCGATGACCGAAGTGTGGGAGGACACGAGATCCACGTATCGAATGTAGTTGTTCATCAAATTGCGGAGGATTATCCCATCACCCCAAAAGAGCACGGCGTAGAGTTCTTGATGAACAATCGCCACCTTTGGTTGCGTAGCCAAAAGCAGTGGGCAGCTATGAGGGTTCGGAATGAAATTATCTTCGCGATCCATACTTTTTTCCAGGGCAGGGACTTCGTTCAAATGGATTCACCGATCTTTACCGGCAATGCGGCAGAAGGAAGTACCACGCTTTTCGAAACCGATTATTTTGAAGATAAAGCATATCTCGCCCAAACCGGTCAATTGTACGGTGAAGCGATGGCAATGGCTCATGGATTGGTATACACATTTGGACCTACGTTCAGAGCCGAGAAGTCCAAAACACGTCGCCATCTTACAGAATTCTGGATGATAGAACCCGAAATGGCTTACTACGATCTGGAAATGAATATGGACCTGGCTGAAGATATGATCAAAGCCATTGTCACTCAGGTACTTGAAAAGTGCCAGAATGAACTCGAGATATTGGAACGAGATACAGCAGCTCTTGAGAAAGTAGCAGAGAATGCCTTTAAACGTATGACTTATACCGAAGCAGTAGATATCCTAAAAAGTGATGAGACTGCTCAGATGTTGGATGAAATGGCTGAATCGAGACGTCAGGAAAATATAGATATTGAGAAAGAAGAAGAGGAGATCAAAAAAGAACACGGTTCGGCCAAAAAGTGGAGAAAAACACAGATCGATCAACGGATCAAAGAAATTTCTGCCCGCGTGGATCAGATCGAAGAGGATCTTCGCAATATTCCGAAGTGGAAAGAATCGGCACGGAACTTTGAATGGGGTAACGATTTTGGCGGAAGTGATGAAACAGTACTCATGATGCAGTTTGAAGTTCCGCTAATTGTAACGCACTGGCCGGCCGAGATCAAGGCATTCTATATGAAGCGTGATGAAACTAATAAGCTTGCCTTAGGAATGGATATACTAGCACCGGAAGGGTATGGTGAAATTGTCGGTGGATCTCAGCGAGAGGATGATCTGGAACTCATGGAAGAACGGATAAAAGAAGAAGGACTTGATAAAGAAGTATTTGAGTGGTACCTGGATCTTCGTCGGTTTGGAAGCGTTCCACATTCAGGCTATGGACTTGGATTAGAAAGAACCGTTGCGTGGTTGTGTGGGCTTTCACACGTACGAGAGACGATCCCGTTCCCAAGAATGATGGGAAGACTGAAGCCCTAAAAGATCGGTATGCAGATTACTGCTTTAATTATTCTGATCAGCTAAAATAATTTCGCCTTTGGTAAGCCAAGAAATCCCGAACGCCCAGAGCATGGCAAACTCAAGTATGAATACTACTTTGAGTTTTTCACGTAGTTCTGTTAGTTCATTAATAGCAAAAAATGGAATAAGCAGGATCATACATCCGATCATAGTCCAGCCACAAGTGTTATAAATAGCATTTCTCCTGCGTTTTGGAGCCTTCCAATGTTCTTTTGGGGTATTGGATTTGGTAAAAAGTTTCAGGGAGAAATAAGCCAACACCAGAAACAATAAAGCAGCAGCAGTTAAATGTACGATGCCGAAAAACTCTGCCTTACAAAGAACATTATCACAGCCAGCAAGATGATCAGGAGTGGTTGGAAAAAAGGCGACCATCAAAGCCAGAAGGGCTGCAATATCACCGGCCATGTCATCTTGTTTTTCATAGCCCTTATAACAGAATAGTACCACAGCAACTGCACAAAGGGTTCCAATAAAATAATTGCGCATGATGGTGTAGTAATAAGCACTGATGGAATTCTGAAGTCCGACATCATTACTCAAAACAGGAACTCCTATTGCTACAACCACAGGTAATAAAAAAGCGAGAAATCCTACCAGTTTTCTTAAGGCAAGCGGATTTATTATTTGTAACCGATCGTGTTCAGATCCCATAGTACCACTGATTTTCTTTTATGGTATTTCATTAAGCTCAAAAATTCAAAAATTACAGTTCAACGTATTCGTAACTGTAGGTAACGTTAAAATTGAAATAGAAACTTAACTTATGAATCTTCCTTCTTTGTTTTATCAGAAGCGTCTTTATCTTTTGGATCTTGATCCTTTTTCGAATCTTTTTCGTTTTCCTTTTTATCCTTCTTAAATGGATTGGAGAATGTAGAGGAAGATGATGAACCTGATGCCGCCCCTGAATCAGGTGATTTTTTGGAGTCTTTTGTGTCTACATTGACGTTTGGCCCGACTTGGAAAGCGCCTTTAAGCTGAGCACCATTTTCAATGGTTAGCTTTTTGGTCATTATCTTACCCTCAACATTAGCTGATCCGCGTAAAACCAGACTTTCAGAGGCATATATATCACCTAATACTTTTCCTGATATATCCGCAGCCGGACTGTAAAGCGTGCCTTTAATCTTTCCGGATTCTGTTACAATTACTTTTTTCTTAGATTGTACTTCACCGTCAATGAGACCGGCTACTCGCATGTCATCATCGCACTTGATATCGGCTTTGATCTCTGTAGATTCGGTAATGTAAGTTATAGCTGGTGACTGGGGATTTTGTCGAGTATTCACAGGCGTTTTTTTTCTCTTAAATTTCATATTCATCCTTACCAAAAAAGTAATGATATGTTCCTAGAATCTTGTAAAGATTTCTAATCAGTTCTAATTTATATAAGATTCCTACTTCATTCAGAGTCACTTTTCCTTATCTTTGCAAGCCATGGCACGAAAACAAAACAGCAATCAGGTTTATCAGCAGGTAGTAGGAGAGCTAAACTCAGGCAACCTAAAACCGATCTATTATCTTTTTGGGGAAGAAGACTTTTATCTTGATCAGCTGCTTGAAAATTTTTCGAAGATCATACCGCCAGAACAGAAAGATTTTAATTTTGATTTGCTGTACGGTCAGGAAGTTACTCCGGCTCAGGTTTTATCTATTGCCAGAAGTTTTCCCATGATGGCGGAAAAGCGGGTACTCCTTGTACGTAACTTCCTTCAACTTAATAAGGGAGGGGGAGAAGATGGTTCTCCCCGCGGTCACGTTAACGACTTCATTTCTTATATTGAAAATCCCAATCCCACTACTATTCTTGTTTTATTTGATGAGAAAAAACCTGCTGGCAATACCAATGTCGGGAAGGCTCTCAAAAAAGATAACAAGGTAGGTTTCCATGAATTCGAACCCATGGCTGACTATTTGATCCCGGATTGGGTGATCGACTGGATCCGAAGCCACCACTCCAAGAATATTGAGCCGGCAGCAGCACAGTTATTGGCCCAATTTGTGGGTAATAATTTACAGTTACTGTCTACTGAAATAGATAAAGTGTGCACTTTTGTGGACACTTCTGATACGATTTCAGAGGCCGATGTTAAAAAAATAATTGGTTCATATCGTGAATTTACGGCTATAGAGCTCAAAGAAGCCATTGTTTCGCGAAATATGGAACAGTCGCTATATATTTCGGAACAGATGTTGCAACACACTAAATCAGACACGGGAGAATTAATTCGTCTCGTGGGGTTCTTTAACAGTGTGTTTGTAAATGTCTGGCAGATTTTGAGGCTCTCCGAAAAGGGGTTTGCTAAAAATCAGATTCAGAGTGAGTTGGGAATTGGCAGCAGCTGGTATTTCAACAAACTTTGGGATGACGCCTCAAATTTTCGCTATGCGGAAATGCCCCGGATATTTGAAGCTCTTTTGGATGCAGATCGCTCCATCAAAGGGTTCAGTACACTAGACTCCACTTCGATTTTATTCTTCCTGGTCAAGCGAATAATTGGCTAGTACCGATTCGCGCTTATTAAGAATCGAAATTAAGATTGTGGAGTTTAAAAATGAATGCGTTTCAAGCTACATCAGTAAAAACGTACGACGATGAAGATCTAATGGAGTATTTCCAAAACGGTCAGGAATTGGCGTTCAATGAATTAGTATACCGTTACCAAGATCGTCTCCATAATTTTCTATATCGTTATACCCACAATCATCAGGATTGTGAAGACCTGGTACAGGAAACTTTTCTGAGAGTGCACAAGAGCAAGCATTCTTACGAGCGCATCGCGAAATTTTCGACCTGGATGTACACCATTGCGCTAAACCTTGCCAAGAGTTTATATAAGAAAAAACAGCGTATGTACAAGGTATCCATTCACAAAGATGAATCTGACCCCGATGATAGAGAGCTTCTTCTGGAGGATAATACGATCCTTCAGGACGATGCTCTCCATGAAAAACTTTGCATGGACCAGCTTGAAAAGGCATTGATGGAATTACCGGAAGATTTCCGTGAAGTGATCATATTGCGGGATCTACAGCAGCTGGCTTATGACGAGATCTCAGATATTACCGGAATTCCTATGGGAACTGTAAAGTCCAGGATCAACCGTGGAAGGGCTCAAATTAAAGAGCTGATAAAAGATTATGTTCAGATGGGAACAAATTCCTGACTCTCGAATTAAAGGGAGTGAAGCATAATTAGCAAGCTCTCTATGGACAATTATTTAGATAAAGAATACCATCCTGTAATTGAGGATTACGTTCTGAATTACGTAGATGAAACCCTCGGTTCAATTGAAAAAAGCTCTTTTGAAGAAGTGTTGGTTCATGATGATGATCTTCGTGAACTGGCCTTTACTGCAAAAGAAGGGAAAAAAATTCTATATCAATTTCGAGAAGTTAAAGCGAAGAGTGATTTTATTGACAGATTGTTGAAAACCATTTCTGAGTCGGAGTAGAGTTGCTAATGCAACATGTTTTGTGCGAACAGTACAAATATGATGGCAGTAAGCAGTGATATAAAATTTCCGATCAAGAAATAATCATTCGAAATTTTGCTGTTCTTTTGAAATCGTGTTCCGATCTTCAGGGCACCGAATGCAATAATGATCTGGGGATATCCCGCCATTATACCTACGATCAATACCAACCGTTCTAAAATTCCCTTCACTACTGAAATTCCACGCTTTTCATCCGATTTCAGACGTGCACTTACAATTTGAAAAACTCCGTTTATGAATCCTTCTAATATCAAGTAAGAGACAACAAGCCAAAGCCAGTTCATAGTTGTTGGATGTAAGTTAAAATGAAATCCTTGAGCTGATTATACTCATTAATCATTAAAGTTCTACGGCGTTTCCAAATCTGATCCCGGTTCTTTTCGTACATTTCCCCCACTTCAGCATTATTATCGTTTTGGATCATATCCAGTATTAGTGGATAATCCTCTTTTTTCCAGGAAAGTATAAATACATCAAGCACCTCAAATAAGCGAGAAAATTGTAAGGTTTCTGTTTCATCATACAGATCGAATTCAAATCGTTTACGACCTCTCTTTTTATTTGTCAATAATTCACGGGTTCTTGTCAATCCGGGGCCCATCATTTCATAAGCTATATCCGGGTTGATCTTGGTATCTATCTTTCCAAAATGAAGAGCATAATGTAGTTTAAAATCGTTTTGCTTTCTTAAAGACTCCTCTTCAAAAAAGAAGATTGTTTTTATTGCTGACTCCAGAGAAGATGCTATTCCCTGGAATTCATCGCCGAGTGTAATGGTGTAAGGGGAGAGTATGTGCTCGCTCAACGTAGTATTACAGCTTTCAGTAAGCTCTTTAAGCTGCTTGCGAAGTGGTTCAGCCTCAAACTCACTGCTTGAGACTACATCCGCCATTAGTATGTAGTGTTTGGTGGATCCCTTTGTCATAACAGAGAAGTTATTTGATGATTGATCCTATTATACATAAGTTTCATTTAAAATGAAACAATAACATATGTATCATTAGTAATGAAACAAATGAATTGGTAGTAAATAAACTGAACCGAATTAGTATGCTAAAAGCTTTGAGAGTTTGTCACCCAGGTATGAGGAGGCCATAAATCCATCTTCCAAACCTTTGTCATGAGGAATAGGGGTGTCCATGGAAGCACAACGCATAACCGGTGCATCCAGCCACTCAAAGTATTCTTCAGAAATGATAGCTGAGATCTCACTCAGTGGACCTAAGGTGAGGGAAGGCTCCTGAAGCAGTAAGACTTTTCCTGTTTTTTGAACCGTTTGCCGAATAGATTCTTTATCTAACGGAAGGAGCGTTCGTAGATCCAGGACTTCAAGAGAAGTTCCCTTCTGTTCATATTCTTCAGCAACAGCCAAAGCCCATTGCACACCCATTCCATAGGTAATGATAGTGGCATCGGTGCCCTCTCTGCGAACTTTAGCCTTACCAAGTGGTTCATAAGTGGCTTTATCTGGAACTGTTGTTTTGAGACTTCGATAGAGTTTTTTATGCTCGAAAAACAGTACCGGATTAGGATCATAAAGGGAGCTGTAAAGTAAATTCTGGGCATCTTCCACAGTACCGGGAACTACCACTTTCAGCCCCGGAATTTGCATGAACCAGCCTTCTACTGACTGGGAGTGATAGGGGCCTGCTCCAACACCGCCGCCATGTGGAGCCCGGATAGTGATATTGAGCGGGGGAGACCAGCGGTAATATGTTTTGGCAATGTTATTCACGATCTGATTGAAGCCGCAGGAGATGAAATCGGCAAATTGCATTTCAACGACCGGTTTAAATCCTTCCAATGCCAATCCCACAGCAGCGCCCAGGACTCCTGATTCTATGATAGGAGTATTTCGGATCCGGTCTTTACCAAATTCCTTGAGAAACCCTTCCGTAATTTTAAAAACACCTCCATATTCGGCTATATCCTGCCCCATGATCAGGAAAGAATCATCTTCTTCAAAAGCCTGCCAAAGGGTAGACTGTATGACATCTACAAATCGTTTTTCATAGGTAATTCCATTTTTATGAACCGGAGGCTTGGGGGCTTCCTGGGAGTAAACCGCATCCAACTCAGTCTGTTCATCAAAAACAGGGTCGGCTGCATTCATTGCTTTTTCAAGGTCTTCTTTGAAGGATTGATCGATCTCTTTTGTGATCTCTTTGAAATCCTCTTTTCCGGCCATTCCCTCCGATACCATGAACTTCTCTAAACGAAGAATAGGATCTTTTTCGGCCCAGTTCTCAAATAAAACATCCGGAACATAATGGGTTCCGGAAGCTTCTTCATGCCCACGCATGCGAAATGTTTTGGCTTCAATGAGAACCGGTTCTCCCTTAAGTGCTAATTTTCGGGCTTTACCAACAGTATTCATGACCTCAAAAATGTTATTTCCATCAATATTGAAGCCGTGCATTCCATAGCCTTTGGCACGATCTGAAAGATGCTCGCAGGCAAACTGTTCAGAAGTGGGGGTGGAAAGCCCGTAGCCATTATTCTCAATAATAAATACTACCGGTAATTCCCAAACGGCAGCCAGATTCAGAGCTTCATGGAAATCACCTTCACTTGTAGCACCATCTCCGCAAAAAGAAAAAGCAACGGCGTCTTCACCTTTTAGTTTTTTAGCAAGCGCCAATCCGTCTGCGACAGGCATCATTGCAGCAAGGTGAGAGACCATTCCAATAATATTATGATCCATGGTCCCGAAATGAAAAGAGCGATCCCGGCCTTTGGTAAACCCATCAGTCTTCCCAAAAAGCTGACAAAAGAGATTGTATGGAGGAACTTTACGCGAAGTAAAAACCCCAAGGTTTCGGTGCATGGGTAATATATAATCCTTTGGTTTGGCCGAGAGTGTAACACCTACGCCAACCGCTTCCTGTCCAATTCCGGAAAACCATTTACTGATCTTATTCTGCCGTAAGAGCTTCAACATTCGCTCTTCAATACGGCGGGGAAGTAATAGGTTCTTGTAGATGTGCAGAGCTTGTTCTGCGGAAATTTTCTTTTCTGTAATAGCCACGCTTTCAGTCAGTTAATTCAAATGTTACCAATCCAACAGATAAGCAAAAATAAGCGGAGCTACAATAGTCGCGTCCGATTCAATGATAAATTTTGGAGTATCTATACCGAGTTTACCCCAAGTAATTTTTTCATTGGGAACAGCGCCTGAGTATGAACCGTAACTCGTGGTAGAATCACTGATCTGGCAGAAATAGGACCATAGCGGAGTATCTTCCAGTCCAAGGTCTTGCTCCATCATCGGAACTACGCAGATAGGAAAGTCGCCGGCAATTCCGCCGCCTATCTGGAAAAAACCGATGCCGTTCTCTGAGTTCTTTTGGTACCAATCGGAAAGGAACATCATATACTCGATCCCGGATTTAACAGCCGAAGGCGATGTACGACCTTCAATACAGTGGGAGGCAAAGAAATTCCCACAAGTCGAATCTTCCCATCCGGGAACTATAATAGGTATGCCTTTTTGAGCTGCAGCCATTAACCAGGAATCTTTTGGGTCGATCTGATAATCATGCTCCAGGTCACCGCTTAGCAGGATATCATAAAAATACTCATGGGGGAGATATCGCTTATTATCTTCGGTTGCTTTGACCCAACGCTTCACTAAATGCTCTTCAATTCGGCGCATGGCTTCTTCTTCGGGAATACAAGTGTCCGTGACCCGGTTGAAGTGCTGGTCCAGTAGATCCTGTTCGTCTTGTGGACTCAGGTCCCGATAATTGGGAATACGCTTATAATAATCGTGTGCTACCAGGTTGAAGACGTCTTCCTCGAGGTTGGCTCCGGTGCAGGTGATGATCTGTACTTTATCCTGACGGATCATTTCAGCCAGTGATAATCCCAGTTCTCCTGAACTCATGGCTCCGGCAAGGGTGATCATCATTTTGGCACCTGAATCAAGCTGCTTTTCATAGGCTTTTGCGGCATCAACCAAAGAAGCGGCATTAAAATGTCGGAAATGATGGGTTAAGAAATCGGAAACGGGTCCTTTTTGACTCATGAATTGAAAAATTTATAGCTTAACATTTTGTAGTAAAGTTTGGCGGTCATAAACTGTGGGGCGGATAGTCCTTCTATGGGAGCAAGCTCAACGATATCGAAACCCAGTACATTTTTTTGATGAAATACTTTTTTGAGGTATTGGATCATCGTATTCCAATTCATTCCGCCGGGTTCGGGCGTTCCCGTAGCCGGCATAATCGACGGATCAAAGACATCCAGGTCAAGTGTGATATAAACCTGGTCGGTCATTTTACTGAGTGAATCCGCCATCCAGTCAGTTTGTCCAAACATATCTTCCGCTAAGTAGCATTTATCCTTATCCATATACTGCACTTCGCTGCTATCCATACTTCGGATTCCGACTTGTATCAGGTTGGCGTTTATAGAGGCATCATAAACCGCACAGGCGTGATTGTATGGAGAACCGTGATACTCAGGACGTAGATCGGCATGCGCATCAATTTGAAGGATCGTGATATCCGGATGGGCTTCATAAAAAGCTTTAATAGCACCGATGCTAATGGAATGTTCACCCCCGAAAAAGGTGAGAAATTTATCGGTCTTTAAAAGTTCTTTGGTATTATTATAAACAGCTTCAAAAACGGCTTCCGGAGATGCATCTTCAAGTATCGGATCAATGATATGAACACCCTTTTTATAAACCTCGCTGTCCGTTTCTATATCGTAGACTTCCATATTCTCTGCAGCATCCAGGAAAGCTTCAAATCCCTGATCGGCTCCTTTTCCCCAGGTACTTGTTCCGTCGTAGGGAATGGACTGCAGTAAGATATCAGCCTGTTCAAATTCGTTGTGTTTGCCTTCAATACCGGCAAATAGTTGATTCTTATTAGTCATTGTATCCCAATATATTAAGCATGTTATCTACAGTCTGTTCTTCACGATAAATATAGTCGAAAAGATCTCCATTTTCATCCCTGTCAACTACAATATGTTTAGGAGATGGTATAAGGCAATGCTTGATCCCACCGTATCCGCTAATGGAATCCTGATAGGCACCGGTATGGAAGAATCCGATGTAAAGTGGTTCCGAATCGTTTTTGTCGTAAGTGGGAAGTAAAACTTGCTGATTCAGTTCTTCAGAGTTGTAATAATCTGAGTGGTCACAGCTTATTCCGCCAATATTCACTCTTTTATATTGGTTTCCCCATTTATTAAGAGGAAGTAGGATGAACTTCTCATTAATAGACCATGCATCGGGGATGGTATTCATCAAGCTGTTATCGATCAGATACCAAAGCTCTGCATCGTTTTGTTGCTTTTGCTCAAGGACCTGGAAAATAACAGCACCGCTTTCGCCAACCGTATATTTTCCAAATTCAGTGTAGATATCAGGTTCTTCAACGCCATCATCCTGGCAGGCTTCCTGAATATTACGAACGATTTCACCGGTGATGTATTCATAGTCAAAGTCAAAGCTCAGACTGTTTTGAATAGGAAATCCGCCTCCTATATTAATACCTGTAATACTGGGGACTAATTTTTTGATCTTGGTAAATTGACCAAGCGCTTTCTTGAATTCATTCCAGTAATACATATTATCGCTTACACCGGAATCCACAAAAAAGTGAACCATGACCAGCTCTACGTTTTCATTCCCGATAATTTTCTCTTTTACGAAATCCAGGATCTCACGTTTATTCATGCCCAGGCGGGAAGTGTAGTAGGAGGCTTGGGGATCTTCTTCAATGGATATTCTTAATCCTATTTTGATAGGTTGGTCCGTTTCCAGCTGCATAAGCTTGTCTAACTCTCCGGCATTGTCTAAGACCGTGATCGAGTTGGTGAAGCCATTATTGATCAGCCGGCCGATCTTTTTGATGTAATCATCCGTTTTATAACCATTATGGACAATGGTCTTATCAGGATTGAAGACTCCTTTTTTGTGCAGATTTTCGATCAGGTCGATATCGAAAGAAGAGGAAGTCTCAAGTGATACATTTTCTTTCAGTGCAGTCCGGACCACATGATTGAAATGGCAGCACTTTGTGCAATAACAGAATTCGTATTTGCCCGAATAGTTATTCTCTGATATTGCTTTATTAAAAAGATTGCGCGATTTCTGAATTTGTTCTCTGATCTTGGGCAGGTAGGAGACCTTGAATGGAGTCCCGTATTTTTCAATAAGCTGGTGCAGATCTACACTATTGAAATTCAGTGTTCCATCGACCAATTCGAAACCGTTTTGGGGAAAATGATAGGTCTGGTCAATTAGTTCGTAGTATGTATTCTTCATTAAATAGGCTAGCTACTATTGGATTTATGGAGACGATCAGTAAATATTTTTAATCAAATAAATATATAATATAATTGGCTATAATTTTGTAATTCTTAATCAAGATAGAATAGCTTGTAAAGTAGGTAAGGCCCGGTAAAAACATATTTTAGTAATGACCATAAATAAATATCTGTAAAAAATATGTATCTTAGAAACTGCTTTGAAAGAATGAATTATCGATGGTTACTCTTTGTCCGGATAAAGATTTTCATTTTTAACTCAGCTATAGATGCCCTGTTCACTGTATTTTTAACTTAAGACCTTTATGAGTATTGGAAGCACTTGGCCGACAAATTTTAGTAGAATTTTACGATTGCGAATCCGCAAAAATTAACGATGTAGAATATATCGAATCCTCCATGATAGCCGGCACAAAAGCTGCCAATGCTACCATAATCTCTCATAATTTCCACAAATTTAGCCCTTATGGGGTGAGTGGCGTTATTGTGATCGCTGAATCTCATGTTGCCATCCATACCTGGCCTGAGTATAACTACGCCGCTGTTGATATTTTTACCTGTGGCGATACCATAGATCCCTGGACCATTCAAGAATACCTCAAAGATGCATTCGGATCTCAAAATGTGAGCAGTATGGAAATGAAGCGTGGTCTCTTCAAGGTAGCGCGAGGGGAGAAGTTGCTCTTCAAGCCCTCAGCAGAAGCTGAAGTCGAAAAAGACTCCTGACTGCCTCTTGAATATATCTCCCAAAATTACTTGATCGTTACTCGTTATTTGAATAGCGATTAACGAAAATACGAATAACGACAAACGAACCATGCCTATTCAATTCAACGAATTTTATAACGAGAACACCGGCTTAACCATAGGGTTGAAGAAACAGCTGTTTCATGAGCAGACCGAGTATCAGCTGGTGGAAGTATATGAAACTGATACCTGGGGCAACCTGATGACCATCGATGGGATGGTGATGCTGTCACAGGAGGACGAGTTTGTATATCATGAGATGGTGGCACACCCGGTCCTGTTTGCTCACCCCAATCCTGAGAAAGTGTTGATCATTGGCGGTGGGGATGGCGGAACAGCCCGCGAAGTACTGAGGCATCCATCAGTTAAACACCTCGATCTGGTTGAGATTGACGAAGCAGTAGTTCGGGCTTCCAAAGAATTCTTTTCGGGAGTGGGAGCCTGGAATGACGAGCGCCTGCATGTTTTATTTGAAGACGGCATCGCTTTTGTGAAAGCTGCCAATGAGGAATACGATGTGGTTATCATCGACGGTTCGGATCCGGTGGGTCCGGCTGAAGGTTTGTTTGAAAAGGAATTTTTCCAGTATTGTTTTGATGCTTTAAAGGAAGACGGCGTGCTTTCAGCGCAGACGGAATCGCCCTGGGTACAAGAGTATCATAAGACAATGAAACAGGTGTTTGATGCTTTAAGTAATGTGTTTACTGAATCGGATATGTATTTGGGCTACATACCATTGTATCCTGCAGGTATGTGGTCTTTTGCTTATGCTTCGAAGGGAATTAAGGTGCAATCTGAGGAAGTGTTAACAAGAGTGGAAGAGGGGCTTTCTGATTTTGGGGATGATCTGAAGTACTACAATAAAGCGGTTCATAAGGGTGCTTTTGCGTTACCGAATTTTGTGGCTGATATCATTCGGTAGAGTTTTATCTGGTTTTATTGCGAAGGGCTGAAACCCTTCGCTTGTGTACTGGAATAGATTTTTGCCCATTTATATCTCTTTATAAAGTTCATACTTCATAATGCAGTCTTGGAAACTCCTGCTTCACGCCTTAACTATTCTGGTTCTTCTCAGGGCATAGAATGAGGGTAATAGTCATTTCGCGGCAAATGACCGAAATCTTGATGTTTGTAAGGATATGCTGCCTATCTAAAGCTAATGTCATTCCCGCCTTAGCGGGAATGACATTAGCTTTGCGCGAGTATTCATACAATGCTAAAATTAGTGTTCAAGTCTCACGTTCTATTCCTGCACAAGTTTTAAAAAGAGTGTAGATTTGGGATATGTTATTGAAATCCGGCTTTTCCATTTTATTGATGCTGTTGCCGATTCTGACGATTGCTCAGGGTCAAAGCCCGGCTTTTCGGGTAGTTGAAGATGGTCAGGAGACCTCGCTTCCTGATAGTTTGATGGTGAGTATTTCTGAAGATCCCGCTCAGATCGAACAAACTCTTTTGCAATGGTTTTCTTCAGAGGGTTATCTCGGGGCTGAGGTTATTTCGATCACGGATTCCACAGTCCGGGTCTCAAAGGGCTGTCCATATGTGCTTTCGGAAATTGCTGTGACCTATTCCGGTAATCCTGATTCATTACAGGTTATTCAGCCGGGCATCCTGTTTACAGATCAGGCAATACGGAGCAAAATTAGTGAACTCATCCTTCAGCTGGAGGAGCAGGGCTATCCGTTTGCATCTGCTAATATTACGGCACTGACTCCTAATGCGGATGCTTGCACGTTGGAGCTGGATATAGAGGTTGAAACCGGCAAAAAGGTCTCACAGGCTGATCTTTATTTTTCGGGAGCCAACGCCAACTCACAAGATTATCTGAGGAAGATCTCCCGCTATGATCCCAACCGGGAACTTACACCAAGCTACCTACTTCTTATTCGCTCGAACCTGAATGCCACAGGATTGTTCAATTCGGTTGAACCGGCACAGATCTATCTTCGTGAGGGCGAGCCGGTTATCATATTTCAGGTGCAGGAGCGTTCGCTGAATCAATTTTATGGACTGCTTGGGTATGTGCCTGATGCTGCCGGAAATGGGCAAATAGTGGGGGATGTGGAGCTTTCGCTGTGGAATGTGCTAACCCAGGGCAATGGCTTTGATCTTCGGTATCAGCGACTGCGGCCGGAAACGAGTCAGCTGAATGTAGGCGCTTCACAGGATTGGATCGGGAATATCCCCGTTGGGGTTTCGGTGGGATTGCAGCTCTACCAAAATGATACGACCTACCAGTCCCGGGACTTTGACTTGGATGGGTATTATTTGGTGGGATCAGGCTTTAAGTTGATAGGCGGCATTGGGTTTCAGGGGACTACTTCGGGGAATGCGTTGCCGGTAGTGGTGGAGCCGGACGGGCAAAAGCGTACGGCCCGACTCGGTTTTGAATATATTAATCTCGACCGCTACGATGTGCCCACTTCAGGCAGTTCTATCCGGCTGATATTTGGCATTGCCAATAAGGATCTCTCGGATGACTCCACCACAGCCTTTACCCAAAATGTGCTGGAGCTTACCGCTAGTAATTACATTCCCATCTTTGAGAAAAGCGTGATCGCGACCTCATTGCACGGATTTTTTCTGGAATCTGATAAAGTAACCACCAACGACCTGATCCGCTTTGGCGGAGCGAATTCCTTTCGGGGTTACGCCGAACAGCAATTTCGGGCGGGAACTATGCTTTGGGGAGATGTGGAATACCGCTTCTTACTCAACCGTAGTTCTTATCTATTCGGCTTCGGGGCAGCAGGAGGCTTCGGAAGACCTCAGCTACTAACCGAAACAACTAGCGACTTCCGAATAACGAAAAAATACCTTTACTCCACTGGGTTTGGCCTTAGCTACCAAACCCGCATTGGCCGGCTGAAATTTACCTACGCCATTTCTCCTGATGAATCCATAGGGAACGGGAAGGTGCATTTTGGGTTGAGGACGGAGTTATAGAGAAACGTTATTTCTATCTTTTCTAAGGGCGATTGCAATTTAAATGTCCAATCTCCAACACGGAATAATGAATATCCAAGTTGAACCGATGGATATTGGGTATTGATTATTGGTCATTTAAATGGTTGTTCTGCGCCTTAAAGACCATTATATTCAGCTCAATATTTATTGAATGCTTATAAAGAAAGACCGAGG
>Ga0136557_1000201_pt1 | contig 49410 bp, 40 predicted proteins | sample AntRauTorckE6832_FD_104796 | JGI IMG/M metagenome (GOLD analysis project Ga0136557, IMG submission 104796) | Saline lake microbial communities from Rauer Islands, Antarctica - Metagenome Torckler E6 #832 | ecosystem: Environmental > Aquatic > Non-marine Saline and Alkaline > Saline | place...
AAAGAATAGCTCGAATTCAAACAGGCTTCGGGAAGTGACTGTACAGCCACTTCCCGAAGCCTGTTTGAATTCGAGCTATTCTTTGACCCCACGACCAGAATAATATCCGTCAACTCCGCCAGACGCTTTACCGCCTCCTGCCTGTTTTGGGTGGCATAGCAGGTGTTTGACTTTGAACTCTGAATATTTGGAAAACGCCGGATAAGGACATTTCTAATCTGAACAATATCATCCTGACTCAGGGTTGTTTGGGTAACATAGGCGCAACGCTCAGGTGTAGCAAGCTTGAGCTGTTCAGCCTCGTCAACATTGGCAACCACATGCACTTTACGGCTTACCCGTCCCGCAGTCCCCTCCACCTCGGGATGATGATGATGCCCTATTATGACAATATCATATCCTTTTCTACTGTAATTCTCGACAATCCTGTGAATACTGCTGACCAGTGGACAGGTCGCATCAATGGTTTTCAGTCCTTGCTCGAAGGCTGCTCTTTCAACTGCCGTTGAGACACCGTGGGCACTGAATATACAAATTTTCCCACGGGGAATATCGTTCAACTCCTTGACAAAAACAGCCCCTGCTTTTTCAAGGCTATGGATAACATGTTTGTTGTGAACAATCTCGTGGAGAACGTAAACAGGTGCACCGTTTTTCTCCAAGGTGTTTTTCACTGTTTCTATCGCTCGAACAACTCCGGCACAGAAGCCCCGTGGAGACGCGACAATAACTTCCCTGTTGTGTTGCTCCATGTCAATCCCTGAATGCTGAATTTGTGTCATTTCCCGCTGGTTGTCACAACCTCTTTATACAGTAATGAAATGTTGCAATCTATTCAAGATAAAGCAATCGTTTTCTTGATTACTCACTCACTAAGGGACTTCACCTTTTTTTGAATGCTTCGAGCTACGTTCTGTGAGTAGACAGATTCGATTTTGACCGTTTCAAACAAAAACGCCGACTTTCACAAGAAAGCCGGCGTTCGAAGAAGAGATTGTCGTATTAAATGTTTAATATCCCTTTATCTTATCTATAAGCTCCGGTAAAAATAGAGAGATTTGCGGGATATATGTAATGCATACAAGAAAGAACAGCAAGATGCAGAGCCAGGGAAATGCCGCCTTAATGACCCACCCGATACTCCTGCCGGTAATACCCGCAGTGACAAAGAGATTCAAGCCGACAGGCGGAGTGAGCATGCCGATCTCCATATTGACAACCATGATAATTCCAAGATGAATCGGGTCTATACCAAGCTTCATGGCGATGGGGAAAAGGATTGGCGCCATGATCAATAAAATAGCCGAGGGTTCCATGAAATTCCCGGCAATGAGCAGCATGATATTGACAACAATAAGAAACGTCCACGGTTCCAACCCGAGGTCCATGATGACAGTGGCGATGGTATGCGGAATTCGTTCGGTCGTCAGGACATGGGCAAAAAGCATGGCATTGGCAATAATGAACAGCAGCATAATGCTGACCTTGGAGGCATCCATTATAACCTTGTGCACCTCCTTGTTGTAACAACAGCGTGGCAGTGACAAGGCGATTTCATAGCCATTGCGCAACACCACCTGAGCGCCGTTTTCCCCTTTTTTGCGCCAGGGTGTACCTTTCATCGGTCCAATGTCTCTATATCCCCATATGGCAACCATGAAGGCATATACCGCCGATACGGCAGCCGCCTCGGTGGGGCTGGCGACACCACCATAGATGGACCCAAGAACGATAATAATGAGCATCAAACCGCCAGTAGCGCTGAAGCCCGATGCAAAGATCTCTCTGAAACCGGCCCACGGCTGGCAGGGAATTTTTTTGATTCTGGCAACAATATAAATTGCAACCATTAAGAAAAACCCCATCATTATTCCGGGAATAAAACCCGCCATAAACATCCTTGCGGCGGAAACCTCGGTGGCCGCGGCGTAGACCAGCATAACGATTGATGGTGGAATCAAAATACCCAGGGTGCCGGCATTGGTGATAACACCGGCGGCAAAGCTTTCCGGATATCCAGCCTTGACCATACCGGCAATAACAATGCTTCCGATGGCCGCAACCGTTGCAGGAGACGAGCCCGATACCGCGGCAAAAATCATACAGGCCACGACGGAGGCCATGGCAATACCACCATGAATATGCCCAACGATGCTCAGGGCAAAACGAATGATCCTTTTGGCGACTCCCCCCGTTGAAAGAAACGAAGACGAAAGAATAAAAAACGGAATGGCAAGCAGGGTATAGTGCTCGGACACCGCCTCGAAAAGTTTCAATGCAATTGATGCAAGCGAGTCATCGGAAAACATCAAAATGGTTCCGATGCTGGACATACCGAGCGCCAGAGCAATAGGCATTCCAAGCAGCATACAGCCGAAGAGAAGTATAAAAAGTGCACCGGTTGTCATTAGCTCTCCTCCCCTTTCAATGCTGCTACTTTTTCTATGCTTTCCTTGGCCTCATCAACCTGCTTAAAGCCCTCGGCTTTGCCCGTGATAACGTTTATAAGCACGACCAGGATCCTGATTGTCAGCATGGCAAAACCAATCAGTAGAATGGAGTGGGCTTTCCATGCCTCTATATCTATATCCTCCAGATAAATACCGATCAGGTGCATCTTTTGTAAGTAGATAAAGCTTCCCTTGAGAATGAGCCCGCAGTATATGAGTGCCAATATACAGGCAATTCCGGTGAGGATCCGTCGACCAATCGATGGAAACAAACGAACGAAGGCATCCATGCCGATATGACTGCCCACTTTGACACCATAGGAGGCACCAAAAAGCACCATCCACGCGGAAAGATGGAGCGTGAGCTCCTGCGACCACATGAAACCGGTGCCGAACCCAAAGCGCATGACAACGTCCACAAACACAAGCAGCGTCGTTGCCAGCAGCAGGAGAGAAATTATCGTCTCCTCTGCACGATTAAGCAAACGTAACATTTACGAACCTCTTCTCTTAACAGGCCAGGGAATAGAAGTCAGCTCTGCAAATGCACCCTGTTCCCTTGCCTGTGACGGAAGAACCGTCAGTTATTGTCCCCTGGTCCGGCAGAACCGAACCTTTCAGCCCCTTTACAAAGGATCAACGTACCGGGCAAAATTTCCGCCAGGCATTGGCGGAAATTTTGCCCAGATTACGATACGATAACGAATTTACATATTTGACCCATAGGCGGCATCAATGACATCTTTGCCTATATCTTTTTCAAACTTCTTCCATACAGGCTTCATCGCCTCTACCCACTGTGCCCTTTCAGCCTCGGTAAGCTGAATAACTTCAGAACGTCCAGAGTCAATTATTTTCTGACGGTCGGCAACTGATTTCTTTTCGGCAACCTCATTACCAAAGGCTATAGCCTCATCGAGAGCAGCTTGGATTTCTGTTCGTATATCATCATCAAGGCCCGTCCAGAATTCTTTTGAGGTAACGACCATATAGTCGAGAAGGCCATGATTGGACTCTGTGATATAGGGTTGTACTTCAAAGAATTTCTTGGAATAAATATTGGACCAGGTGTTCTCCTGGCCATCAATAGCCTGGGTCTGCAGCAGGGTAAACACCTCTGAAAACGGCTTCTTCAGGGGCACCGCATCGACTGCTTCAAACTGCGCGGCGAGAACGTCGGAAGTCATGATTCTGAATTTTTTACCGGCTGCATCTTCCGGGACACGCAGAGGTTCTCCGGAGGAGAGCTGCTTTAAGCCGTTATGGAGATAGCCAATGCCTACAAGGCCCCTTTTGTTGAGGGACTCGAGCAGTTTGTCTCCGGCTTCGGATTGCTGGAAACGTTCAACGGCCTCCATATCCTTGAACAGGAAGGGCAGATCATAGACCTGTAGTTTTTTAGTGTATCGCTTAAACTTGGACAGACTTGGCGCCGCCATCTCGACATCACCGAGAAGCATGGCCTCTAGAACCTTGTTGTCGCCAAAAAGCTGTGAGTTGGGAAAGACCTCAACAACAACTTTGCCACCCAATCGTTCTTTGACCAGGTCTTTGAACTTGTTGGCCATCTGGCCCTTAGGGGTGTTCTCAGCAACAACGTGGGAAAATTTAATGGTGATAGGATCCGAGGCAACGGCCGTACCAGCAAAAAAAGCGGCGGAAATTGCGAACGCTGCAATTGCAGTGGTTACTTTTTGGAACATACTTTCCTCCTAATATTGAGTGGTTAACTGTTTTGAAAAAAGCCTTCATTTTCTCAAACAGCGTGATTCCCCGCCAGGATGGCGGGAATTCAGAAATGAGCAGAATAATTTTCTCCTCAACTGAACAAAAGGTTGTGCAACAAATAGACCAATTTGCCTTTTGCCGATTAACTTATCGATATATCGTGATATGTATGCTTGAAGGGGAAAAACAGGACGCCCGGATGGGTGGTATTCCGCCACTAAAACCACCTCTAGTGGTGGATATCCGCCCATTTGTTTCCAGTGCATTGCCCGTGAAGAGGAATAAGAAAATTATCTCATTTATAATCGCTTTTATCAAGGCCGTATTTTCTCATCTTATCATATAAAGTTTTCCTTGGAATAGCCAGTGTATCCATGACATCTTTGATAGTTCCGTTGCTTGCAACCAAAGCCTGTTCGATAAGGCTGCGTTCAAAGTCCTCAACCTGTTGTGGAAGACTGTGCTTTTGTTGCTTTTCAACACCAGATAACAATTGGTCCAATGACCAGCCACACTGGCTGCCAAGTAAAACATATCTCTCCGCAAGGTTGCGCAGCTCTCGAACATTGCCCGGCCATGGATATGTCATCAGGGGATTCATCTGTGTTGCCCCGGGAAGCGGGACCTCCTGCTGGTATCTATGGCCGGCAACCAGAAGAAAATGATGAAAAAGCAGGGGAATATCCTCTCTTCTTTCACGCAATGGGGGGATCTCCAGATAGACGACATTGAGCCGGTAATAGAGATCTTCACGAAAACACCCTTCTTCAGCCGCCCTGCGAAGATCGACTTTGGACGCTGCTACCACACGAACATCCAGGGGAATCAGGGTATTTGATCCCATTCTTTCAAGTTTTCTCTCCTGCAATACCCGGAGCAGATGTACCTGGACCTGCAGCGGCATGGACTCTATTTCATCAAGCAGTATTGTGCCGCCATCGGCGTGTTCAAACTTTCCTATTCTCCGCTTACGTGCGTCGGTAAAGGCACCCGCCTCATGCCCAAAGAGATCGCTTTCGATAATAGATTCAGAAACAGCACCGCAATTGACAGCGACAAAATTTTTCGTCCTGCGCTCACTTTGTTCGTGCAAGGAACGAGCGACGAGTTCCTTGCCTGTTCCGGTTTCCCCCAATATAAGCACATCCGCCCCGGTATTTGCTATCTGCGCGATCGTCGCACGCAACCGCATCATCAAAGGAGTTTTCCCTAGTATTCGAGGGCCGGGTATGGAGTGGGCCTCAAGTTCACGGCGCAATGTCTTATTTTCCAGAGTGAGCGCTCGTTTCTCCAAAGCCTTTTCCACTGTTTTCACCAGCCGTTCTGCTGAATATGGCTTTTCTATAAAATCATAGGCTCCATCACGCATGGCCCGAACCGCTGTCGAAACATCACCGTGCCCGGTGATGAGTATAACGGGCAGATCCCTGTCTGTTTTCTGCGCATGGCGTAAAAATTCCAGGCCATCCATATACGGCAATCGTATATCACAGATAACAACTCCAGGCCACTCAGGTGAGAGATACTCGACGGCCTGCTCGGCGCAATCGAGGCAGGTCACTTCGAAATCGGCGAGCTCAAGCGTCTGGCGGTTGGCCTGACGAATATGCTTCTCGTCATCAACAAAGACAACTTTTTTTAAATGCTCCATATCGTATTGTTTTTTTGCTACTCATATCTCTGCTTTTGATCTTTTTGCACTTTCTCCAAAAAGAACTCAAATCGTGCGCCTTTCTGAGATCGTACAACACGTATCTCACCATTCATGTCTTCCAGAATTCGTTGGGTAATTGTAAGTCCAAGGCCAAGTCCCTGTCCGGATTTTTTGGTGGTGTAAAATGGTTCAAAAATATGCGGTAAATGATCCGGATGGATTCCTTTACCGGTATCTTCAACACTCACCATAACCCGCTCTTGTCGTGGTTGGCCGGTGATATAAATTTTTCTTATCTCCATGCCATCGATCGATTGCAGAGCATTACCAATAAGATTGACCAGGACCTGTTGCAAAAGGACATTATTGGCCTGTACTTCCAGGGATTTCGGTTCAATTGCAACATCAATCGTCACATCCGCCCTGCGCAGTGATGGTTGTAATATCTCCAGAGCTCCGTCAATGACACCATGAAGTGGGACGGTACTCATTTTGTCACTGCTCTTCCTTGAAAAGAGCTTGAGCTGCACGCCAATTCTTGCCATTCTTTCGGTCAATTCGCTGATCTGTTCAAGGTTCCATTTCGCTTCGTCAATGCGTTTTTTGTTCAAAAATAATGCGCAGTTATCGGTATAACTGCGAATAGCGGCCAGTGGCTGATTGAGTTCATGGTTTATTCCGGCGGACATCTGTCCAAGAGCCGCGAGTTTTGCGGCATGCACCAGCTCAGAACGGGTTTTCTTTAATGCCTCTTCGGCTTTACGACGCTCATCAATTTCTTGACGCAATAGTTGATTGGTGGCTGTCAATTCCGCCGTACGTTCATCAACACGCGTTTCCAGCATTTCATTGGCTTCCTCGAGAACTTTCCGAGCCTGATCTTCAAAATTCTTCATCTCAATCAGCCTCTGTCGACGTTGCTGAACAATCAGATGAATCAAGCCGCTCAGCAAGAAGACCGAAGCGATCATAATAGCAACGACAAAGACCATTCGTTTAATGCCTTTTGTCTCCGAGAGAATCTGAACGTTCCAGCCGGCATGGTCCATATATTGGCTCTGCAGAAGATACTCTCGTGTTTTTCCCGTATCGGAATATGCTATTTGTATTATTCTCCCGTGGGGGGAGAGCTTTTTACCGACTATGTCCAATGGCTCAAGGCTGGCATTGGGATATCTTCTGCTCGCCACGATTCTTTCTTTCACCTGCTCATCCAGCGGATACAGTGTACGATAACGCCAGTCGTGATCCGTAGTGAAAAAGATAACACCATCCGGATCGGTAACAAAGAACGATTGATTTGGGCGGCCCCAGGATTTTTCAACGGAATCTATGCCAATTTTGATGACAAGTGCGCCAAGAATATCCCCCTTATGGCGTACGGGGTAGGCAAAGTAATACCCTCTTCTGCTTGAGGTGCTGCCAAGAGCGAAATAACGGCCGAGATGCCCCTGCATTGCTTCCTGGAAATACGGTCTGTAACTGAAATTTCTACCGACAAATGGGCGCGGTTCATTCCAGTTGGAGGCAGCGATTGTCAGCCCTTCTTGGTCCATCAGGTAAGTGTCGGAAGCATCACTTATATTGTTGATTGTTTCCAGATATTTATTCAGAGCATCGATGCGTTCCCGTCCGCCCGGATTCATCAGATAATTAACCAGCCGTTTGTCATTTGCCAACAGTTCCGGAAGGCTCTCATATTTTTCAAGAAGACCGCTGAGATAGGTGATATGTAATTCCAATTGTGCACTTCCTTCGTCGGCAAGCTTTTGCAGACCCTTGCGGTATGTCAGGTGACCGGCAGAGTAAAGCGTAACCGTCATAGCCAGCAAAAGGATGGTTATGTATATGCCATATCTGGTGATTTTTTTGTGAGGGGCATCCATGATGATCTCTTTTCGGCAAACAGCAGCAATGTCTTTTTACGTCCTGCGACACCAACTTAAAGTATTTAAGAAAGGCATGGTCTGTCGCCTTCCGGAAACTGCACCTGCTGGAATAGACATAAGCTTTCTTGAGAAATCCTATCCTGCCATGCACCCTCCATCCTTCCGAGAGCAGGGTGAAGATTTTTTGAGCAGCCTTACATTCTACCAACCCAGCATATAATATTGCCTAACGAGCCACCCATTAGCGTGTGTCGATATTATTTTTCCGCATGGCAGCCTTAACCTCGTGTATCGGTACCTCCCTGCGATGAAAAATTCCTGCCGCTAACGCAGCTTCAACGTTCGTCTTTTTAAAAACCTCCACAAAGTGTGAAGTGTTGCCGGCGCCACTGGAGGCAATCACCGGGATAGTAACCGCACTCATTACATGTTCTATCAACTCAAGATCGAATCCGCTGTTGGTCCCATCCTTATCGATACAGTTGAGCAGAATCTCTCCCGCCCCAAGCTTTTCACAACTCTGCACCAGTTCGATAACATCGAGATCACGGCCTTCTCTGCCACCTTTAACCGTACACTGATACCAGCAGTATTGTTCCCCAGCAGGCCCGGGTGTGGCTGTCTGTAGAGTGTGCTTTGTGGTTTCAGCAGGCGTGTTGACATATACTCTTCTGGGATCAACTGAGATAACTACTGCCTGGGCACCGTATACTGTTGATATCTGTTCGATGGATGTCTTTCCGTTCTTTTGCCCTGATGCAAGGAAACGTTCTGCTGCGTAGACCGCATCACTCCCGATGGAAACTTTATCGGCGCCTGACCTGAAATAGGAAGAAGCAACATCAAGAGCGCTGTAATATTGCCCTTCGGCATCAGTAAATTCCTGAATTCCCCCACCTATCGTCAATGGTACAAAGACATTTTCCGATGTTTTTTTCAACACTTCGAGCATTGGCTGATCATTCATGGGAAAGTCTCTGAATCCGGTGATATTAAGAAAAGTTATTTCATCAGCCCCCTCTTCATAATATCGTTTTGCCAGCTCAACCGGCATACCAAGGTTGCGTACCTCTCCTTTTTCGCGCACATCATACTGATCCCCCTTGGTTACAACGAGATCACCGGCATCATTTGAGCGAACATCAAGACAGGCTATAACCCTTTTGGCAATAGACGTCGGCCCTTGTGTGAACTGTGAAGCAGGAACATGCAACGCACCGCGTTCTTTCCCTAGAAAATTATCGAGAAGCTGTAGTCCAGTTATCCCGCTTTTTTCCGGATGGAACTGGAAAGCCGTAATATTGCCCCGTTGAACAGCCGAAACAAACTCGACACCATAGTTGGTGGTGCTCAGTATCCAATTGGCATTTTCCGGCAGCGCTTCAGCATAAAAAGAGTGTACAAAATAAAGTTTCTGAGCGTCGTAGCCATCAAATATACTCGAATCCTTTTGTATAATAATATTGTTCCAACCTATTTGTGGCACCGACAACAAACTGTCATCGAATTTCCTCACCATTCCGGGAATAACGCCCATCCCTGCAATTCCGGGTGCCTCTTCGCTTCCCTCAAAAAATGTCTGCAAAGCTACACATATTCCGAGCAGCGGTTTGTTTTCGGCAATTCGTCGGACAAGAGGTTCGACATACCCGGCACTGGTCAATCTAGCCATCACCACACCAAAATTGCCAACTCCTGGAAAAACTATCCTTTCCGCACTGAGAATCTCTTCAGGTCTGCGTATTTCAGCAACCTCGTACCCGAGCATTCGAATACCATTTTTGACGCTGCGCACATTACCGGCGCCATAATCCAGTAGGTGTATCATTGTATATGAATATATAAGTAGTTACGTTTCAAGAAGATCATTGTCATGGAATCTCCATGCAATAAAAAAGGTCATCCCCCGTAAGGAATGACCTTTGTGTACATCAAAGCCGGTTTCTCCGCAATTATCTATGTAACTGATTTGCAAATTTCTATTCTGTATGAACTTGATCTCGTGAGAAATATTTCAATTTTCTCATTCAGTGTTGTAATGCGTTGAGATTTTCCATTCAGTGACGTTGTAGGAAATTCACGAATACTCTAAATTAGTTGATTGCTTCGGAGAGTTTACTACCAGCCTTGAATTTTGCCACTTTTTTGGATGGAATCTTTATAGCAACTCCAGTTTGGGGATTTCTTCCCTGCCTGGCATCGCGTTTTGATACGGAAAAGGTTCCAAAGCCAACGAGAGTAACCTTATCACCTTTTTTTAGAGTATCAGCGATAGCAGCCAAAGTTCCATTCAGTGCTTTCTCAGCGGCTGCTTTACTTATATCAGCGGCCTCTGCAATACATTCAACCAGTTCCTTCTTATTCATGAATTCCTCCCTGCTAATGCTTTCTTCCTTAGCAACAGGCCTTCTCAACCTGCTCCCTTTCTCCTAATGATTGATGCTTTACCCAAACTACATTAAATTGTCAAAAGAAAAAAACGAATTTTCTTTCTAAATGCAATTGCATCCCGCTGCAACCCTTTATATTCAGGCTTTCACGGAAAATCATCGATCACCTTAATGTAATACCACTTCTTAATCAAGCAATAATTTGTCTTCTAAAGCCCCCAAGTGCTTTTCTACACTTAATTTCTTCCTTGTATATCTACGAGAACCTTGTTGAACCCAGCCTTTTTGCAGATCTCAATGACCCGTATCCTTTTGTATTTATATGATATTACAACGTAATCCTGCTGTCTGAGTTCAAGAATTATACGTTGGCCCTCAGGTCGAACACGACATCCTGAAAATCCTTCGGCATGCAATTTTTCTTCTAGAGAGCGGACAATTTCAAGATTTTTCCGGTCTACGGCAGGCATAAACTGCAGCCTGGTTGCAAGGCAGGAATTAGACGGCATATTATAATTGGGTAAATTAAAGCAGTGGGCCAGGAACCTGATTTCAGCCTTATGCAGTCCGGCTTGCTCAAGAGGAGTCTTTATCTGAAGTTCACGCAAGACCGCGGCACCTGGTCGGGATTCAAGTAAATCATCTTGATTACTGCCATCGAGCAAAACACTGACGCCGGTATCTTCAAGTATTCGTAAAAACTCGGTGTAGGTTCTCTTTTTACAGTAATAGCATCTATTGGCATCATTTGCTATAAAATCAGCCCAATAGAGAGGAGTAAGCTGTACAAGAGTGAGGGTGGCGTTTTGACTGAGGCTTTGTTGAAAGAGATCTTCCGCGTGTGTCGAAAACCCGTTCAGATCCGACTTTCCATGCAATGCCAGGACATTTTCACGTCCTAGTGCCTGTCCCGCGGCAAAAACAAGCAATGAAGAATCTATACCACCGGAAAAGGCAACGCCTACTTTCCCATATTTTTGAATAATGCATTTAAGATTCGCATATTTTGTAAAAACCGATGATGTTTCTGTATGTCCCATTATTCTCCCGGAAGTGTTTCAACTGGTTTGCCGATCAAAAATTTATTGTCGAGAATCCATTTTTTCAGAGACTCCGCGATTTGTCTCGCCTTGGTCATGGATGACAGCGGAGCTGTAGGCACTTCCTTACCTTGCACAGTAATAGTACCGGATTTCAATTGGTGGTAACTTACCTCTCCATAATGTCCGGCTATGCCATTGGTATAATCAGACCCATAATCCACCACTTTCGTGATTAGCTCCTTATCGGAAACACCGGTATACCGGGCCATTTCTTCATCTAATATAGGTATTGGAATTCCAAGGCCCACAGCCAAGGAGTTGCCATATCCTAGTATGGAGGCCCCACGCAGGTATTCCGCGGACATCTGCTTGACATCTCCCTGTACCATTATCGTCCCCGCCGGTCCTTTTGGCACACCTCCAGGAGTTCTTTCAACGCCGGGGTTATGCTGCGTGCCGTGCCACGTGACATAGCCTACTCCGCCGCCGAGAAATATACGAGTACCCATACCGATGGTTTTATAATACGGATCATTGAGCAACGGACTTAACTCGCCGGCACTACAATAATAGGCATTCTGGCAATTGGACTTAAGCATTCCCAGATAGGTGTATACCGTTTTATCAGTGCAGTTAACCGCACAGTTATAATTTTGATAGCCATTGCGGGGATTGCACAGCAAAACGTTTGGAAGATCATCTAAGTACACTGTTTTTTTTAGTTTTTTGGCATTATAGCAATCAGTTCCGTAGGCTTTTGCCTCAAGGAAAACAGGCTCGCCGCGAAGAAGGTCTTCAATAACATGGCCACCGCCATATTTAAATTTTTCAGGATAAATCTTGTTGAGCGGATCATCCTCACTTGGCTCCGTCGCCCCCAAAAAAGCGTCAACAGCTGCTAATCCTGCATATGCTGGTACTTTATTGAGCCACATCTTCGAGGTCTTGATGGTAGGAATCGTTTGTCCGATATTAATGAATGCTCCAGAAGAACACATGGGAGCAAACGTTCCGGTCGTGACCACATCGACGTTCTCTGCAGCATGTTTTGCCCCCTTTGCTCCTACAATGCCGACCATTTCTTCAGCAGTAACAACAACAGCCTCTCCGGATTGTATTTTCGCGTTTATTTCCTCGTATGTTTTGCTCATAACTCCTTCACCACTAAATTTTGTAGAAAGGTTCAAAGGCATAAATACCTTTCTTCAAAGAGTCCTGAAAGAACCTTGATTGATATTGTGATTAACCTTCACCAGACCCCAGGGTTGACTATATTGTGGAATTGCGAAGCTCAAGGTAATCCAGCTTGGATTTTTTTCCAATAGATTCTGCTTTTTTTACATCTTGACAGAGCTTGTGCTATACCCTAGTCTTTCACTACTTGAACAGTATCCCCTTTAACTCCCAGAGCATTGCAGGTAGCATAATGACCAAAATTCCTCAGGAAAGTATCCATAACGTACGTTCTCAAATAGATCAAATTGACAGCAAAATAGTTGAACTCCTCAAAGAAAGACTATCCCTTGCCAAGCAAATAGGCCGCCTCAAGGATGAAAGCAAACGCGCCAAATGGGATCCGCTGCGCGAACGCCAGATTTATGAAGACCTTCTCAGCAAAAACAATGGTGTATTTCCCGAAAAGTCGCTTCGCTCAATTTTCCATGAGATCATAACAAGCTGCAGGCTGTCACAAAAAAAGGCGGGTGTTGCCTATCTTGGCCCGGAGGCCACCTTCACTCACCTTGCCGGTGTTAACTATTTCGGTCATTCCGCGGAATATTACGCCATGGAATCGATTGACGACATCTTTGCCCATGTTGAGAAGGGCCGAGCCGACTACGGTATTGTACCAGTGGAAAATTCCATTGAAGGCGCTGTGTTTTCAACGCTTGATTCATTCATGAAATATAACGTCAAGATTTGCGGAGAAGTACGTCTCGGCATTACCCACAATCTTGTCTGCCGATCAGGTGATATTGAAGATATCCAAACTGTTGCCTCCCATGCACAACCACTCGCTCAATGCCGAAACTGGTTGCGCAAAAACATGCCCTCCATCCCAACACTGCCGGTATTCTCAACCGGTGCAGCTGCCCAGATGGCATCCAATAATCCAAATATAGGGGCGATTGCTTCTTCACTGGCTATTAAAACCTACGAACTGCAGGTCGTCGTTCGAGGAATCGAAGACTATAGCGGCAATACCACCCGCTTTCTTGTTATCGGCAAGCGTTCTCCCAGCCCGAGCGGTGCTGATCGCACCTCACTTCTCCTGGGCCTGCTGGACAAACCGGGAGCACTCAATCAGATACTCACAATTCTCTCCCAGAAAGACGTCAATCTGGCAAAAATCGAATCACGTCCAGTCAAAGGAAAGCTTTGGGAATACCAATTTTTCATTGATATGCTTGGCCATATCGAAGAGGAAACAATCAAAGAAGGATGCGAGCAGTTGCGGCAGCATTGTTCGTATTTTGAGTGGCTTGGTTCCTACCCCATAGCCGACGAGGCAACCTCTGATGTATAGGTAGTGTCTCTTCTGAAACGCGATTTTTCGGCTTCTCACTTCAATCGCTTACCTCGATGGATGAAATTTTGAGAGCAACGAAGACTTCCTTCGCACTTACCAATTGCAGGATTTAGTTTACAATTATTGACTTTCAAAGGTCTGCCATATATAGTTGCGCTGGCTCTGCCCGGGGGGAAGGTGAAATATTTGAGATGTTTTTCCGTTTGCGAGGTTCATAGTGCTCCATGCTGACACTAGGTATTGAAAGTTCATGCGATGACACATCTGCAGCTGTATTGGAAGGAGATTCCGGTCTTCTTGCAAATGTGGTCAGCGGTCAAGATACTATCCATGCACGTTTCGGGGGAGTTGTTCCTGAGCTTGCCTCGCGAAAACATCTAGAATCAATTCATCCCATCGTCGATGAAGCGTTAGATCGCGCCGGAGTGTGTCTTGAAAACATTGATTTAATCGCTGTCACTCAGGGTCCTGGTCTTATCGGCTCCCTTTTAGTCGGTTATTCCTATGCCAAGGCAATATCGTATGTCAGAAAAATCCCCTATGTCGGCGTAGATCACATGGCCGGCCACCTGCTCTCCGTTTTTCTGGAAAATGAGCAGCCAACGTTCCCGTACATCGCCCTGCTGGTATCAGGCGGCACCAGTTCGATTTTCCTCTGCAAAGATTTTAACAGTTTTGAGCTCCTTGGCAGAACACGCGACGATGCTGCCGGTGAAGCTTTTGACAAAGTAGCCAAAATACTCAACCTTGGTTATCCAGGGGGGCCATGTATTGCCCGTGAAGCAGAACAAGGCGATAAAACAAAATTTTCGTTTCCACGGGCCAGGCTTGAGGGAAATTCATTTGACTTCAGCTTTAGCGGACTCAAAACCGCCGTTTTGAATCAATGTAATAGGCTTAAGCAAAAAAACACACTCCCCACCGCAGACATATGCGCCTCCTTTCAGGAAGCCGTTGTTGAGGTTCTTGTCGAAAAAACACTGGCGGCCGCTTCCAAATACGATATCGACACTATTGTTCTCGGCGGTGGTGTCTCCGCCAATGGTCGTCTTCGCCAGGCCATGAAGCAAAAATGCCGTACCATGGGAATTGAACTTTTTTATCCACGCCCTACATTGTGCACTGACAATGCTGCAATGATAGCACTAACGGGTTTTCACCACTACCGGAAAACATCTTCGACACCTTGCGGTCACAACGAAATCATTGATTACGATAGCGATGTTTATTCTCGTTCAAAGCTCTGGTAATAAAAAGCATGAAAATCAATCGGTTAAGTAAGTTTTATTACCTTAAAATGCTCCGTCTGCAAGGAGAACCAAAGGCACTGGCACTGGGAACCGCGATAGGGGTTTTTATCGGTCTTACCCCCACAATACCTTTCCACACGGTAACTATAATCAGTATCGCCATGGTGACGCGCACCTCCGCCATTGCAGGTGTGATATCGAGCTGGAGTGTATGTAACCCACTGACATATATACCAATTTATTATTTTTCCATGCGGGCCGGCAACTGGATTACTCCCTTTGAACTCAGCTGGGATCGCATACACCAGCTCATGGACTCTTTTACCTCCCACCAGGGGGTGCCCCACGCCATAGGCGCCATAACCGGACTTGGATTCGAAACAATCACAGTGATGATATTGGGCGGCTGTATTATTGCGTTGCCATTTTCCATCATCAGCTATTACTGCGCATTATACTTCTTTCACCGTATCCGCGACAAAAAAAGCAAACGTACAAAGTAACCCATACATAACCAATATACTACCACTTCCAACACCTCTGCTTCTCCCTGAACCTACTGAAATCTCATGGCAAAAAAAGAAACCCGGCAGGCCTTGCAGCACCACCGACTTGCCCCAAAGAAACGTTTTGGCCAGAACTTCCTCGTCCATGCCGCAACGGCTGAGGCCATTGCCCGATGTGGGCAGATATCAAAAGATGATGCTATTGTGGAGGTGGGAGTCGGCCTGGGCGCTCTGAGTATCCCTTTGGCAAAACGTGCCCGGAAAGTCATAGGTATTGAAATTGACAGCGGCATTATCCGAATGCACCAGGAAGAAAACAATTTGCCCGACAATGTCTCTTTAATGCACGATGATATTCTCAAAGTTGATTTTAAAAAGTTGCATAAAGACTGTGGCGGACCAATCAAATGTATGGCCAATCTACCCTATTCAATATCGAACCCGTTTATCTTCAAACTGGTAGAGAATAAAACCATGATGGATTGGGCCGTCATCATGCTGCAAAAAGAGGTCGCCGAACGTCTTACAGCTTCCCCATCCACCAAGGCCTACGGCATTCCCACTGTTTTACTTGGTGCATGCGCCCGTGTAACGAAGCTTATGCATCTGGTGCCCCATGAGTTCCACCCTCAACCTAAAATTGATTCGCTGGTCATCCGCATTGACTTTTCCTCCCCTGCTGAAGATCTCAGCAGCTTGCCGGACTATAACTTCGCAGTTTTTCAACAGGTCGTGCGATCAGCTTTTGCCCAACGACGCAAGACACTTGTCAACAACATCGGCAACGCCCCTTTCTTTGACCAATCCCGCTCGAAAAAAGACAATAAGGAGTGTGCTGCACAAGCTCTGCAGTCTGCAGATGTCAGCCCGGGAGAAAGGGCCGAAAACCTGACCATTGCCGATTTTATCAGACTCACTGTGGCACTGGAGGCTGGCCTCAAAAGCTGATCAGGATCATCGGCACCTTCGCATACGACTGATGCAGTATATTGGTCATACTATTGATCGCCTGGTTCATCATCGGAGGTGGCCTTTCCTGCGTCCTCTTCAGCATCGGTCTGAATTCCCGGCAGTGATAAATTTTTATTCTTTTTTTCTGGATCTTCCATACCACTGGCCTCAACCACCCGGCGGACTGCCCTGTTGGAGACCCGTTTGCCTTTGGCGGTAGCCCCTTTTATTAAATACTCATTAAAATCAATCTCAACGACATTGGATTTGGCACGCGAGGAAGGCACCAGACTGGCGCGGGCGAACCTTTCTTCCCCTAACACAAGAAGGAGTATCTTGGATCGCTTATGCTGGGGGAAAAGTGAATATTCCTTGTCAAGAATGAACTTTGGAGTTGTAAACCGCTTGACATAGGCCATATTTTCCACACCGTCTCTATACACCATGTTGAAGCACTGGTCACTTTCAACAGTACCGAACCATTCCAGTTCGTGTCCCACAAAAAGCTTATCCGGCACGGAAGTGATTTTATACATTCCATTGGAAAATATTAAAAACAATCTGTCATATTCAGAGCATGAAACAACAATGTCCTTTTTTTCATTATCCGGCTTGATGGTATGGCCGAGAAAACCGCTCTCTCTGTTGTAGACAACCGTGAGATTGGAAAGCGCCACCTTGCGAATGCTTACTTCATTGAATTCGGTCAGTTCCGTTTGCCTCTCATAGAAGTTGCCATATTTGTCAAGCAAACCATCGATATAGGATATGGTAAAGCCTATGGTGTCCTTCAAATTCGTGCGAACAGCCTTCAGTGCCTTATTGATTGTCCGTATCTCTTTGTGCTGCTTTTCGATGTCATAGCGCGATATACGCTTAATCCGTATCTCGAGCAGTCGTTCTATATCTTCGCGCGAGACATCGCGAACAAGCTCCTCCCTGAAGGGAATCAGAGCCTTATCCACCGTCTTAACAACTGCTTCATAACTGGTTTCTTCTTCTATCTGTTTGTACAGTCGCTCCTCGATAAAGATCTGTTCCAACTTCCTGGCATGCAGTTTTTCCAAGAGCCTGCCCAGTTCAATCTCCAGCTCTTTTGTCAGGTCGTCGACCAGCTTGGTAGTGTTATGCTCCAGCACCTTTGTAACGGTCGTGATCTCGGGAACTTCATCTCGTATCAGTGTGAGGTTCGGGCTGATGGAAACCTCACAATCCGTGAAGGCATAGAGCGCCTTTATGGTGTCACCGGCATAGATTCCACGGGCAAGCTTGATTTCAATTTCCACTTCCTCGGCGGTATAGTCGCTGATTGAACTGATTTTCAGTTTGCCCGCTTTGGCGGCTTTCTCAATTGAATCAATCAATGATTCAGTGGTGGTGGAAAAGGGTATTTCCCGAATAACGATGGTCTTATCATTGACCTCTTCTATTCGTGCCCGACAGCGGAGTCTTCCATTACCATCTTCATACTGGCTGACGTCGAGCATTCCTTTTTTGAGAAAATCCGGATAGATGGAAACTTTCTTATGCTGCAATATATCTTTCTGGGCCTGTAAGAGCTCCTGGAAGTTGTGTGACATGATCTTGGTTGCCATGCCCACGGCAATGCCTTCGGCGCCGAGCAGGAGAAGCATGGGAATCTTTGCCGGCAGCGATACAGGCTCCTGCATTCTTCCATCATAGGACTCCTCAAATTCCGTCAAGTCCTTATTAAAAAGCACCTCTTTGGCCAGAGGAGACAAGCGACATTCTATATACCGGGCTGCCGAGGCATCATCACCGGTAAAAATATTTCCGAAGTTTCCCTGTGTTTCTATCAGCAACCCCTTGTTGGCAAGATTGACCAGGGCGGCATAGATTGAAGCGTCACCATGCGGATGTAGTTTCATCGTTTCACCAACAACGTTGGCTACCTTGTGAAACCGTCCATCCTCCATATTGTAAAGTGTCTGGAGAATTCTGCGCTGGACCGGTTTAAAACCGTCGTTTATATCCGGGATGGCTCTTTCACGAATAACATATGAAGTATATTCAAGAAAGTTTTCATCAAAAAGCCTGTGGAGTTTTCCGTATGGTGTATACATATATAAAATGCACAAGTAATATTGAAGGACACCTTGAAAGTGTCGTGAGTAATCGGAGCCCGGTTGGGTTGAGACAGACAACCATCGAAAAATCCGACGATACTTCCTGCATTGCGGCTTGTGGCCAGGGCCTGCCTCTAAACCAGATGCTCCATAATGTATTGCTTTCTATCCGGTGTATTTTTCCCCATATAAAAAGTAAGCACCCGGGACACCTCGCTGACCGAGTCCATGCTTATGTTTCTTAGCCGTATGTCGGGACCTATAAACTGCTTGAACTCTTTGGGAGAAATCTCTCCCAACCCCTTGAAACGAGTTGTTTCCACATTTTTCGTAGTCTTGCCGCGCCCCTTGAGCTTTCGTGTTGCCTTGTCTTTCTCTCCTTCCGAATAACAGTATATTGTCTCTTTTTTATTCCGTACCCGGTATATGGGGGTCTCAAGTATATAAATATTGCCCATTTTTACCAATGGCTCGAAATAATGAAGGAAAAAGGTCAATAATAGATTACGTATATGGAGCCCGTCAACATCCGCGTCGGTTGCCAGAATTACCTTGTCAAATCGAAGATTGGAAATTGAATCCTCTATATCGAGCGCTCGCATGAGCGAGTACATCTCTTCATTCTTATAGAGCAGTGCCAGTTTCTGCCCGTAGACATTCATCGGCTTTCCTTTCAAAGAAAAGACCGCCTGCGTCATGGGATCCCGGGAGGAGACAATTGAACCTGCGGCTGACTGTCCCTCGGTAATGAAAATCATATTTTCCCGTCCTTCAGGCGAAGGTTTGTTTTTCCCGGGATGATATTTGCAGTCCTTGAGCTGGGCAATCTTCAGCGCCACCTTTTTGGCCTTGGCTCGAGCCTCTTTGCGAACGCTTTGCAGCTCTTTGCGCACCTTTTCATTACGCAGAATTTTTTCAATCAGGATATCGGCTGTTTCCCTATTCTTATACAGGGCACTGGAGACAGCGTCCTTGACTGTATTGACAATCCAGGACCGTACCTCGGTATTGCCAAGTTTATTTTTTGTCTGGGATTCGAAGACCGGATCTTTTATCTTTATGGCCAGCGTTCCGACCACACCGTCACGAACATCCTTGCTGACAAATTTTTTACTGGAATACTCATTGATCCCTTTAAGGATACCTTCCCGGAATGCGGAGAGATGCGTTCCACCCTCGCTGGTATAGGTACCGTTAACAAACGTATAATAGGTATCGCCATAGGAGTCGATGTGTGATAAGGCAAACTCAAGTGTTGCGTCCTTGTAATAGACCGGCGGGTAAATTGCTCCACTGTTAAGTTCTTTTTCCAGGAGATCGAGCAGCCCCCTGGACGAATGATAACAGGTTTTATTGAGATAAATTTTTAATCCGGCGTTGAGATAGGCGTAGCGCCAGAGCCTTTTTTCTATAAAGTCAAAATCAAAAGAGAATTCCGGGAAAAGCTCTGGATCGGGGTCGAACTCTATTAACGTGCCGTTTTTCTCGGCGGTCTCACCGCTATCCTCTTCAACCAATTTTCCACGCCTGAACACCGCATTGGCAAACCGGCCTTCCCTAAAGGCGGTTACTTTAAAATACCGAGACAGTGCATTCACCGCCTTGGTGCCTACACCATTGAGCCCCACGGAAAATTGAAAAACATCGGTGTTATATTTTGCTCCGGTATTAATAGTTGAGACGCAGTCAACAATTTTGCCAAGCGGGATACCACGGCCAAAATCTCGAACACTGACCATCCCTTCATCGCTGATGGCAATATTGACTCTCTTGCCTGAGCCCATGATAAACTCATCAACGCAGTTATCCACCACTTCTTTGAGCAGAATATATATACCGTCGTCCTGGTGGCTGCCATCCCCCAGTCGCCCTATATACATCCCCGGACGCTTGCGGATATGCTCCAGTGAGCTCAATGTCTTAATCTTGCTTTCGTCGTATGTACCAGCAGATAGAGTCATTACTTCACGCTTTTTATAGATTGACATGGATGTGCGAAATTGACGAGATACTATTGCATTTGGTCGTTTTTATCAACACATCTCTCCTTCCTGTTCGAGATTAACTGGATTAACTCCGAGCAAGAATTTGTTGTGTGTTCAAAAAAAATTCTGATTACCAATGAAACTCAGCCAGATCACCTGAGCTGCGAGGAACTAGGCAGCTAGAAGACTGATTTTATTTTTCTTTTACCAATACGGGAGACAGATTAATTTTCACAAAACAACGTAAAAAAATCAGTCCCCTCTGTCTTTCCAAGAAAAATTCAATCTGTCTCCCGGATGACAACCTCATAGCTGAGTTTCATACGTAATCAGAAAAAAATTAAGGTCACCTTGGAAAATGGCCCTTTTCTCCAATCTCTTCGTCGCGCGAGAAAATTATATCCTCGAAATATCAACTAAATGTCTCCGATGAAATTCCCTCACGCGCCTCGATCTTGGAGAAAAAAACTCATTTTTCAAGGTAGCCTTAAGACAATATTTCCATTTCGTGGTTGTTGATCAGGTAGGGATTCTGTATTGTTGCGGCAGCATCACAATCATCGAAAGAAAGGTAGCTGCTCACAGGGCACCAGGTCTTCCCGCGATCAGCCTGATATGATGCATGACTAATACCCTGCACTAGTCTGCTTGCGAAGGCACACGTAAGGCTCCAAATTTCCGGCACCCTGCAAACCGTTACAAATATCGAGGGTGGCAAACCACGTTCCTTACCCATAAGTAGTCACAAAAAAAGGCATATTATTGCTAACAAAAAGCATGAAATCCAACCAACACATACCGCTACTTCTCTACAGTTATCTTGCAACCGAGATGCTTGGCCCATTTTTTGCCAGCTTTCTTATCATGAACTGCATCTTCTTCCTGGTGAAGCTGATTCCGTTTCTCGATCTTGTGCTGGAGTTCGATATCTCTTTTGCTGATTTCGTCAGGGCTTTTTCGTATCTCTTTCCGCATATGCTGCTCTATTCTATTCCGATGGCCGCCATGATGGGCATTATTATCGGTGTAACACGGCTGAACAACGACGCTGAAATTCTGGCGTTCAAAGCCTGCGGAATAAGCCTCTATAATCTACTGCCCCCGGTCTTTGTCGTCTCACTGGTTATTTCAATAATATCCGCCTATATTTCCATAAATCTTATTCCAGCGGGCGAAATCGCCATGAAGCAACTCTTCTCCCAACTGACCAAAGAAAAAATCGACAAGGGAATCCAAGAGAAGACTTTTACCGCCGCCCTGGGCGACCTTGTGGTCTATGTCGAAGATGTCGATCAAGCAACAAACCAATGGCTTAACGTCTGGGTCTCAGACATGCGCGGCCAGAAGACTCCGGCTATTACCATGGCGCAACGTGGTGAGATGTCGACGGATCTTTCCACCATGAACGTTGGGATCGATTTGTATAACGGCAGTTTGCACCGAACAGATGCGGGACAGGACCAGATAATTGTCTTCGATAACTACCGAGTCAATATTCCCCTGCAACTCCCGGCATCAAGCACCACCGTGGTAGGTATTGCCGGTATGACCATGACGGAAATTATGGAGAAGGTAGATGATTATGGCCGTGACAGCGAAAGAGGCCGTGATTTTCTCATCCACTTTCACAAGCGCCTGGTGCTGCCATTTGGCTGCCTGATAATGAGCCTGATGGCCCTTCCTCTCGGCCTGCAATCAGGTCCGGGCAGGCGGGCAAGCGGCATCCCGCTTGGCTTGGGATTTTTTATAGTCTATTATGTTCTCTATACCATGGGAAAAACGCTGGCCAATGACTCTCAACTTGCCGTCTGGTTTGCCATGTGGCTACCGAATATCTTTTTCTCGATCTTGACGGCTGCCGCCGTATATCGTGTGGCCAACGAAAAACCCCTATTTCCGGAAACGATCAACAATCAGCTGATGATATTTCGCCAAAGGATTGAGAAGATACAAAGCCGACGAAATCATAAGAATGCTTAAATATTCCATCGGTTATCTCTATATTTACCACGTGCACTCATCTTTGCTGCTGTTGATCTACAAGTGACAGGCGTCTTTTCCTCAAGTTCATGACCGGTTATTTGCTTTTTTGTAACCTGACTGCCTCCTCAACCGCCTTCTTTAAAGCAGCAAGATGAACATAGGCCGCGTAGTGCACAGGACTTTTGCCGGATATCGGATCAAAAGAAGAAGGGTCGGCGTAACAGTTCTGCTGTACCTGCAGCGGCAAGTTGGTATAGACATCACCCAGCGGCACCCCTATCACATCTTTAAGTGCCTCCCAGGTCGCTCCGCACGGTGCTCCCCTTAGCACCTCTATATGCGATATACAGCCATCTTCAACATCTACCCTGTACTCGGGAAAACCGAATTGCTTGCCATAGGCACCCAACCTTTCACTCTTACCAAGTCCACAGCAGGTAAACGGAGTATATCCTTTCCCCGGCTTTCCTGTGGTTACTACGGGAATCCCTTTTTGCTCACACAGTTCAACCAGGTAATCAGACAGATCCGGATGTTTCAAGAAATTAAGAACCAGGTCTCCGGAAAAATCATCGGGGACATATTCTTCCGGATTGTCGATTACTTCCGGAAATGATTCATTAATCGAATACTCAGCCGTAATGACAATTCCTTCTCCGTATTCCATGATACCTTCAGTCTTTTTTTCAGCAGAACCGTACTGCTGGAACACTACGATATCCATACCTTCCTTTAATCTCCCTGTTTTAAAGTGTCTATCCAGAAACGAGCTTTGTAGAAGTCTCACTTCGATTGCTTACCTGCTCCATAAATAAATACTGTTCCGCACCTTCTCTGTCAACACACATTCTCCTCCTCCCTCCATACTTTGTATCTTCAAAATATGTCCTGGAGAAAGGTATTATTTTATAGCGGACCTAACATAATTGCGGTAAAATGTGTAGTGTTTTTGACACAATACCCATATAGCGGTAACTGCTCACAGGGCGTCAGGGCTCCCCGCGATCAGTCTGGCTTACGTAAGACCAATATGCTTCACCGGTAGCGAACACTTTTTTGCAATCAGCCGAACCTACTCTGGAGATTTTACATGAAACTGCCAAAAGCACATGAAATGCAGGCTTTGGACAGATGCGCAATTGAGGATTTCGGAATACCCGGAATTGTATTGATGGAGAATGCCGGTCTCGGCACCGTCCTCATGATGGAGCGGGAACTTGGTTCATGCAAGGGAAAGTTTGCTCTCATCTTCATAGGCCCCGGCAACAACGGCGGTGACGGCCTGGTTATCGGTCGCCATCTTCATCAGCGAGGTTGTCAGCCTATATTCTTTTTTCTCGTTCCCCCTGATTCATTGGAAGGAGATGCGGCCACAAATCTTCACATCATACGGCAACTGAAACTGCCCTTCCACATTGTGGACAATGCGAGTCGGGTGGAAACCATTCCTGTGCTCTACAAGCAGATTGAATCTCGTGGAAAGCCATGCCATTGCATTATTGATGCTATTTTTGGCACAGGGCTTTCACGTGGACTCGATGGTCATTTTGCCGACGCCATCAACCTTATAAACCGTCCTGATTTTGCTCATAACGTCCCGGTGGTCGCTGTTGATACACCCTCTGGAATGGATTCCGACAGTGGCAGAATCCTCGGCACTTCCATTGTTGCCAATCTCACCGCCACCTATGGTTGCGCCAAGCCTGGACAGATCATGCAGGGAAGTTCCGAGCTCACCGGCAAACTGCAAATCATCGATATAGGCATCCCCCCGGAAGCTTTTGCCCGGTCTCCCATACCTACAGAACTGCTCACAGCCGATAGAGCGTATTCCTGGCTTAAAAAACTCAGCCGAGACAAATCGTCCCATAAGGGTTCCCATGGCCATCTTTTTATCATTGCCGGCTCCGCCGGCAAAACAGGAGCAGCCATACTCGCTGCTCAAGGTGCAATACGAAGCGGCTGCGGCCTGGTCTCTCTTGCCGCACCATATACCCTCAATGCAATTTTTGAAACAAAGCTCGTTGAGGCCATGACCGTACCACTACCTACCTCTTCATCACTTATCAATGTTAGTGATCTCAGTTTTATACAACGTAATCTGAGAGATAAAAATGGTGTCGTTATCGGACCCGGCCTGGGGCAGGATAAGCGTACGGCTGAATTGGTAATCCATCTTTACAATACCTGCTCCTGCCCCATGGTGGTGGACGCAGATGCCTTGAATATACTTGCCGCCAATCGTGAAAAAATAGCAAAGCCTGCCGGGCCGCGCGTTTTAACCCCACACCCCGGCGAATTGGCACGGCTTATTGATTCGACCCCTCAAGTTATTCAGGACAACAGGTTAGAGGCTGCACGTCAAGCACATATAGCCCTGGATTATGACAAAAAAGTCATTATTGTTCTGAAAGGTGACGGGACTGTTATTGTCTCAGATGAAGGCTATGCCATGATAAACACAAGTGGCAATCCCGGTATGGCTACAGGGGGAATGGGAGATGTACTCAGTGGAGTCATTGGTTCGTTCATCAGCCAGGGGCTGAATTGCCTTGAAGCCGCCGCCGCAGGCGTTTTTCTCCATGGTAAAGCCGCCGATGATATCCATGTCAACGCTAGCTATGGATATACAGCCACGGAAGTGGCTGAACGTATTCCGTTCACACTGAAAAATTTTCTTCAGCAGGAGATATCATGAAATGTGCCCAGGACATTATGTCCAGAGATGTACTCACCGTTCAACCTGAAACAAGCGTAAGTGACCTTGCCCGCCTTTTGAACGCCCATAACATCAATGGCGTTCCTGTTGTTGATAGTGATAACAACCTCCTCGGCGTGGTAACGGAAAACGATCTGGTGTACCAGAAGAAAAAGGTTCACATACCAACGGTAATTAACATCCTTGATTCCTTTATCTACCTTGAAAGTCAGTCTAAGATGAAGGAGGAAATGGAAAAGATAACCGGTGCAACAGTAGAGCAAATATACTCAAAAGATGCCAAAACCGTCACTCCGGAAACAGCCATCGACGAGATTGCCACTATTATGGCGGAACAAAATATTCATACCATCCCAGTGGTTGAAAACAATACACTCATCGGTGTTATAGGCAAGGGCGATATAATTCGAACACTCATTTCCTGACCCAGGGATTTCGGAGACCGACCGAGACTGTGCTCCGTGCTTACGTGTACCTCCGCGACCATGGCATTGAACCTATGAGGCTACCATTCTATGGGTTCCAGACCATTCTGCCTGAGATACGTATTGCACTGAGAAAAGATACCGGAACCAAGAAATCCGCGATTGGCCGACAGCGGTGAAGGATGACTGGTTTTTAAGAGAAGATGCTTGCCTTCATCGATTAATGCCGCCTTTTTCTGGGCAAAGGCTCCCCAAAGCATAAAAACAACATTTTTTTTAGTATTGGAAAGCGTTTCTATAATATCATCGGTCAAGGTATGCCACCCTAGCGCGGCATGCGAGTTTGGAGACTTGGCAATCACTGTCAAACTGGCATTGAGAAGCAAAACACCCTGGATGGCCCACCGTGTCAAATCCGTAGAAAAATTCATTCCTTTCGTGCCGCCATAAATACTGCGGTCAATCTCCTTGAAAATATTTTTGAGCGACGGAGGGGCTGGTATCCCCTCCCGCACGGAAAAACAGAGACCATGCGCCTCGGGGCCAAGATTGGGATGCTCATTAAAATATGGATCCTGGCCGATGATGACAACCTTGGCACTTTCAAAGCTGGTTAATCGCATCGCATTGAAAACATTGTGACGCTCAGGATAAACGCGCTTTCCCTGCGAAAACTCGCCGTACGCTTTTTCGACCAGTGTTTTATGAAATCCCTGTCGCAATAATGGTACTTGCTCTTCCCACAGCATAGGGGACCTCCCTTGTTATTTGTATTGCATCCCGGCCTTCTTCTGTCAAACAGGGCCATATGCCGACGCACAGAACGGGCACATTACTCTTCTTCCCGGCAATACAATTTATACTTTTGCATGTATTGTTTGACAGCCGACGGTACATCCTCAAAAGAGGATTCACCGCAGCGTGCATTGTTTCGTATTGCCGAAGAAGAAGCCGGTACCACTTCTCGGTCAAGGAGAACAATTTTTGTTCCATTGTCAGTATTGTGCCAGCTATCACCTTGCCCCTCGTAGCCAAGTGAACGTATGAAATCCTGCAACTCAGGTTGCTGGGTTCCCTGCCTGGCGGCAATAATTAAATGAACTTTCGCTAAAACCTGTTGATACTCATGCCACAGCCGAATATCGAAGAAAGCATCACTCCCGATAATAAAATAATACTCAGCCTGAGTCTTTTTTGTTCCCAGTAACAGGGCAAGAGTATCAATGGTGTAGCTCGGCGGGGTCAATTGAGCTTCGATCTCGGAAACCTGAAAACGGCTTTCTTCCGCGACAGCCAACCTGAGCATGGCGGCTCTGTGATGAAAAGCGGTGACACGATGCCGGAGTTTATGGGGCGGTGAAGCCGAAGGTATGAATATAACTCTGGTAAGTCGACACTTCTGCAAAGCTAATCGGCCAAGCTCAAGGTGGCCGACATGCACTGGATCAAAGGTTCCACCCAATAAGCCAACACGCTGCATCAGTTTCGCACCTGTCCCTCACCAAACACGACAAATTTACGCGTAGTCAGCTCCTCAAGTCCCATTGGGCCATAGGCATGCAACTTGGTTGTACTTATGCCTATTTCGGCACCAAGTCCAAGCTCACCGCCATCATTGAACCTGGTTGAAGCATTAACCATTACAGCCGATGCATCTATTTCCTGGACAAACCTGTGGGCCAGGCTGTAATCTTGGGTCAGGATGCATTCAGTATGCTGTGAGCCGTACTTTTCAATATATTGTTTGGCCTGCTCATATCCGGAAACTACCTTGACACACATAGCAAGATCGAGAAACTCCTTGCCCCAATCACTCTCTTCCGCTGCAGCTATATCTTCTGAAAGTGCCGTAGACTTCGGACACCCCAGTAATCGAACACCTTCTTTGACCATAAGCGGAGTCAAGGCGGCAAGAAAGGTATCCGCGATGTCTTCATGAATCAACACCCCTTCTAAAGCATTGCACACCCCGGGGCGTTGCGTTTTGGCATTAACAATAATGGCCAGGCCATTATCTATGTCGACAGTTTTGTCGACATAGATATGACAGACGCCCTTATAGTGCTTTAATACAGGTATTGAACTGTTCTCGCAGACAAATCGGATCAGCCCTTCTCCTCCTCTGGGAATTATGAGATCAATATTTTCTTCCTGGCGCAGCAGAACATTCACAGCCTCTCTATCCGTCACTGGAACAACCTGAATTGCCTCCTTGGCAATATCTGACTCCAGGAGCGCTTTCTGCATGATATTGGCGAGCGCCCGGTTTGAATAAAAAGCCTCGGATCCCCCGCGAAGTATGATACTATTACCCGCCTTGACACACAAAACAGCGGCATCGACGGTGACATTGGGCCTTGACTCATAGATCATGGCAATGACGCCAAGAGGTGCGGCCATCCGGCCTACCAACAGCCCATTCGGCCTGCGTTGCATGCCATCAATTTTACCAACCGGATCAGGCAAATCAATCACTTCGTGAATGCCTGCTATCATGGCGGAGATAACATCATCGGAGAGCATCAAACGATCAAGCATCGCCGGGGACAGTCCTGTGGCTTTACCGGCCTCGATGTCCTTTTCATTTTCTTTCTGGATATAGCCTTTATTATCCAGGAGCAGGATAGCCATTCTGGCTAATGCGTTATTCTTTTTTTCCGTGGAGAGCGCCAGGAGAGTTCGCGATGCCGTTTTTGCCTTCGCACTGATATCATCAATTACACGTTGCACTTCATCCATCGTCACTCTCCTTTTCTAGTAAATAACAAGATTGTCTCGATGCATCAGAACATCGCTGTCTTTATACCCTAATATTGCTTCTATGGCGTGTGAATGGCTCCCTTGAAGACGAACAACATCCTCTGTACGATAATTTATAAGGCCAACCGCAATTATGGTGCCATCATCGTCCATGCATTGTACAGCATCGCCGGCCCTGAAGTGACCCTTGACAGCGGTCACTCCCGAGGGAAGCAGGCTCTTGCCACCCTCACGGATAGCTCGGCAGGCTCCCCTGTCAAGTTCCACATATCCCTTTGGTTTGAGCACAAATGCTATCCACTGCTTTCGCCCCTGAAGCTTTATTCTTTGCGGCATAAACAGTGTTCCAATCATATCACCGTCAAACATTTTCTGCAGAACCCCAGGGTCTTTCCCCGGGCCGATAATGGATGCTCCTCCGCCGACAGCAACCTTCTTAGCCGCTGAAATCTTGCTCTGCATTCCGCCTGTTCCGAGGGAAGATTTAGAATGTCCAGCCATTCTCTCAATGGTTTCAGTGACTTTCTCTACGAAGAAAACAGGTTGTGCCTCCTTATTGGTAACAGGATTTGCGGTATAAAGGCAATCGACATCGGTAAGACAAATAAAGAGATCTCCTTCTATTAAATTCGTCACAAGGGCAGCCAGCGTATCATTATCGCCAAACCGCAACTCTTCCGTGGAGACACTGTCATTTTCATTGATGATTGGAATAACTCCCATTCTTAAAAGGGTGAAGAGAGTATTTTTGAAGTTGATATAACGGCTGCGGCTTGCGAGATCACCGTGCGTCAATAGAATCTGGGCAATATTTTGGTCATAGCGAGAAAATGTGGCGTCATATAGATGCATCAAATGGGACTGCCCAATAGCTGCAAGTGCCTGTTTCTCTTGGAGTGACAAATCGTGCTCATGCACAAATCCGTTCCTTTTTTTGCCAGCTGCAACGGCACCGGAACTCACCAGAACCACCTCCCGACCACTACTCTGCAAAAAAGCGATCTCTTTGGCGAGGCGTTGTATCACACCAAGGTTCATTGCATTCCCCGATGTCAAAACAGCACTGCCCACTTTTATAACTATTCGTCGTGCGCCGTCAAAAAACTTTCGACGGGTTTGCCTGTTGAAGAGGAGGGACTGGTCATCATCCATGGTCATAGGGAGGCTGGAAACCGCAATCGCCAAATATGATCTATTTGGGTGCGGAAGGTTAATTGTGGAGGCACAAATGGAGGTACATCCGTAGTGTTGGTAACCAACTTTTTTGGGCCACTTACGTTTCTTTAAAAAGAATATCACCAATCAACTCCTTGAGATATTCTATATTTGTATCTTTTAAAGCAGAAATCTCCAGCACCTGGATTTTTTTTTGCTGAAAATATTTTTTTAGATTACCCAACCGCTTTTCATCTGCAATATCAGCTTTATTCAAAATTACAAGATGAGTTCTGTCAAGCAACTCCTTTTTATATTTGGCAAGTTCAGCATTGATGATTTTAAAATCGGGGACGGTGTTCTCGTGGGATGCATCAATCACATGCAGCAGTATTCGGGTACGTTCTATGTGCCGTAAAAATGCGTACCCAAGCCCTACTCCTTCACTGGCTCCCTCGACAATGCCGGGGATATCAGCGACAATGCAGGTATTGCCGTAGGGGAAGTGTATTACTCCTAACTGCGGTTCCAGCGTTGTAAAGGGATATCCTGCAATCTTCGGATTTGCCGCGGACAATTTTGACAGGAGCGTCGATTTCCCTGCATTAGGAAGGCCAATAAGGCCAATATCGGCAATAAGCTTCAGTTCGATTTTAAGCCACCGCTCCTCCCCCTCTCGACCCTTTGTGGCAATACGCGGAGTTCTATTTGCTCCACTGGCGAAATGGCTGTTTCCCAGTCCTCCCCGTCCCCCGCTCGCAACGACAAACGTCTCTCCGTCATTACAAAAATCAACAAGAACTTCATCCGTTTCAGCATTTTTTATTATGGAACCTACGGGCACTTCTATTATACAGTCACGCCCCTTTCGGCCATGCATATCCTTTCCCTGTCCATGCACGCCCCGTTCCGCCTTAAAATGCGATTGATAGCGAAAATCTATAAGTGAATGGAGCTTTTTCCGGGCAACAATTATGACATTACCGCCCCTGCCGCCATCACCGCCATTAGGACCACCTTTGGGGACATACTTTTCACGGCGAAAACTGACACAGCCGTTGCCGCCATCACCCGCCTTGACGTAAAATTTGGCTTCATCGATAAATGACATTTTGTCCTGCTATAGGGAGAAGTTTTTGTAACCACCGGGTTGTAACTGTTCAGGAGTGCTCTATATTGGCTCATTTGGGACTTCGAAGCATACTTGTGCTATTCGAGAAGGCTTAAATGGGACAAGATGGGGTGCTCCTGAATAGTTACATAAAATACAACGGAGTTATCTTGCTAATTCCGTAAAGATCATCTCTTTTCTTCGTAACTGTCGGGTGTTTCAGGATAGTTAGTTACAGATAAAAGGATAACTTGTAACTACTTATGGTTGAAGCGACGTAATGTAACTAACCCCGGTATTTGTAACTGCTTGCAGGGTGCCGGAGATTTTCGTGATCAGACTGGTGAAGCGTATTGGTCATACGTAATCCAGGCTGATCGCGGGAAGATCCGGTACCCTGTGAGCAGTTACGATATCTTATATTGACGCCGGCCCAAAATCCAGGTTCCAATAAAAAAACTCGGCTTTCAAAAAAATTGAGGCCGAGTTTCAATCCAATGTATTGTTATGCAGGTTCTTCAGAGTAGAATGAAGAACGTTACAATACGATTATGCGTCGGGATAAATGCTTACTCTTTTTTTATCCTTGCCAAACTCTTCAAATTTCACAACACCATCAACCTTGGCAAATAGTGTGTAATCCCGACCACAACCGACATTGGTTCCAGGATGAATTTTTGTTCCTAGCTGCCGTACAAGGATATTCCCGGCCTTAACTTCCTGACCGCCGAATTTTTTCACGCCTCTGCGCTGTCCCTGACTGTCGCGACCGTTCCTTGAACTGCCACCCGCCTTTTTATGTGCCATTTTTTACTCCTTCTCTACAGCTATACTACGCTGGTTATATTAGAGCCGCGAAAATTATGCGGATATTTCTTCGATTGTAAGGGCTGTATATGATTGTCTGTGCCCTTTCTTGAGTCTATATCCCTTTCGCCGTTTCTTTTTAAAAATATCAATTTTCTTTGACTTTCCATGCTCCGCAATAGTAGCTTTTACCGTTGCGGTCTCGAGCACTGGGGAGCCAATGGAGGTGTTGCTTTCATCAACAACCATGAGCACATCTTTAAGCTCTATGCTGTCTCCAACTTCCCCATCAATTTTTTCCACACGGAGTTTGTCACCCTGAGCAACCTGGTATTGCTTCCCTCCGGTACGTATTATTGCATACATTATATAACCCTCATGTTCAGACGTTTTAAGCTGTTAAATAGTGTTTGAATTCCAAACATGTCATTTGACACTTAAATCAAGTTTATGTCAATATTTTTTTAGACATTGTGCGCCATTTTCAGATATCTTAAGCTCCGCGATATCATATTTCATGCGTATCTTTACGCATTACCCTGATTACCGATAACTTACCGACAAAAAAAAGGGAACGAGTATCCATCCGTCTCCCGTTCCCTTTGCCACTTTCGCAATCTGTTGTGACACTCTATTTCAAGTGGTGTAGCCTAGCCGCTCTATCTCTTTTTGTTTGCGTATTGAACAGGCTTTGTTGAAAGCATTTTTCTTACCATGTTTTGAAATGGATACAGAGGTCTTTCCCTGCTTCCCACTATCAGTCACCCAGCTTACCTCGTAACGGTTGAGTTTCTCATTCAGGCGAACTCCTACAACACCGGTCCCGGAATTACTGACTGTCACCATATGCTTGTTGGTGCGAATCTTTCCGAGTTTTGCTTCAATTTTGTCTCTCCAGGATATGGCTGACAAAAGGCTTGAATACCGGCCGCCACATTTTTTGTCTGAAAAGAATTTGGAGTGGGTTTTACCCAAAAAGCGCACTCGAACATACCACCCATGAGTACGTTTTGACTCCTGGTCTATTCGTGCAATATCCTTATGTTTTTCTAAAAGGATGTTGTGATTTTTTTCATTTTCCATCATTTTTTTCCCTTGTTGTTCTTTTTCTATTATACCACTTAACATTTAATTGAAGAGATAATCGATTAGATATCAGTGGCAATACCAGCAACCTTTTTGAAATATTTACAAACGTCAAAGCTCCCGACACAACGAAAAAACTTGCTTCGACTTGACTATGCGTATACCTTTCTTCCAATGAGCGCTATTTACAACGCTACAAAAACGCTAAACCTAATTGCCGGAAACTACCAGGACAACCTTTGTGGATTTATTCTTACGACTCTGCACTACTTAGTTGGTCAGGTGAATAAAGTCAAGCTTTTTTCTCACTTATCAGGACAAAAAAGACATCTGCCTTTGTTTCTAACATTCTAAGGCCTCTGTATCTTTGTGCCACATTTTATTCTCATTTCATTACATTTAATTAAAAAAAATTATGACATCCAACAAATTACCTACCGGAAAGCTTCTCAACACCATCAAAAAATTGCGGAGCGATACAGGGTGCCCATGGGATATCAAGCAAACCCCCAAAACCCTGAAAAAATACCTGCAAGAGGAAGTCAATGAGCTTCTTGAAGCAATTGACAATGAGGACACTGCCAACATTCGCGAGGAAATCGGCGATACTGTGTACGTCCTCATGATGATCGCTGAAATTCACTCGGAAAAGGCAAAATTTTCCTTTGCCGACTCACTGGATGAGATCAACGCTAAACTCATTCGGCGTCATCCCCATGTCTTTGGCAATGCAACAATCAAAGATGAAGAGGAACTGCGTCGGCAATGGCAAAATATCAAGGATATGGAGAAAAAAAGAAACATTTGACACAATCATTCTTTTAATCTATTATGGCTAGTTTTTCACTGTTTACATTATTTTTTATATGGTACAGTAAACGCTCTTTGGGATATGCGCCTGAAAACAGGTAGCAACCTCTTCGCTCCCGCTATGCAGGGGGCCATTTTATTCGAGTACGTCCAGCGTACTCTCCAACCATGAGTCCATGAGGAGGAACACATGCGAAGGTATGAAACGATTTACATTCTTCGTCCGTCACTGAACGAAGAAGAAATCAACTCTCTTGTTGAAAGAACAAACGGTATTATCACAGCACTAGGTGGTCAGATTATAGAGCTTGATAAATGGGGAATGAAAAAACTCGCCTATTTCATTAAAAAAGAATCACAGGGTTTTTACATTTATTGTGATTATGCCGGCACTCCTGAAGCAGTATCTGAAATGGAGAGAAAATTCCGCATTGATGATGCCGTTCTGCGCTTCCTGACCGTCAAGAAAGCTGAATCCATAACTGCTGAAGAAATTTCAGAGGCTATAGCCCGGATTGCCGAGAAAGACACTGTCACCGAGGAATCTGAAACAGCTGATGATACGGATGCGAGTTCGTCGGATGAGAAGGTTGATTCCACGAAAGCCGAGCCCACGAGCAACGAGTAAATACATCAATATTCCAAGAATGTAAACTGAATATACTGGAGTTAGACATGGCACAAAGACCCCCTAAAAAGCTTTTTTCACGAAAAAAAGTATGCCGATTTTGCACCGACAAAGAGCTCACCATAGATTACACAGATGTAAAAACTTTGAGAAATTTTGTTTCTGAGCGGGGCAAGATCATTCCCAGAAGAATCGTTGGAACATGCGCCACACACCAGCGTCAACTGTGCGAAGCTATAAAGCGAGCCAGGCATATAGCGTTACTGCCCTATTCCGGATCCACTCAGGGGTAAAGGCGGAAATTGAGCCGTCCGCTTAAAAAGAGGCGGCGGACGGCATCAATTCCGGTGTTCCTCTTGCCGGGAAACGGTGTGATTGTGAGCAGTGGTGAAGAAAGACATACAGCAACAAAAAGGAATGTCTGGCAGATAGCCCTTTTAAGCATTGGACTGATGTTGCCTGGTACTGCCTGGATGCTCCTGGGCTGGAGTTGTTTCTTTTTTCCGTTGATTGTTTTTGTATATATCACCAAATACGGGTGGCAATATACTAATAATCATTTATTACCGGCGGTAATCGCCGCTTTAGTCGGAGGGTATTTTTTTCAAAGTCTCGAGCTGATAGTTTTCATGGTGATGCTTTTACCTGCCGGGTATATGGTAGCATTATCCACACAACGAAACGAGCGGCCGTGGCAGGCTGGTTTAAGGAGTTTGCTAAGTTTGGGCGGCCTGCTTTTTATCTTTTTCGGCGTCTTATCACTACACAGTGAACAGTCTTTTTTCCAAGCGATTATTACATCGCTTAATGCCGGCATAGATGACGCATTGCGCATATATAGCGATAATAACGATCTCTCAGCCGAAAACTACATTGTCTTTGAACGCACCTTACTTCAGGTGAAAGCAACTGCTCCTTCGATATTGCCGGCGATAATGGCAAATATCCTGGTTTTTGTTTCATGGACAACAGTGGTTCTTGGAAATACTCTTTTACCAAGAACCGGATGTACGAAACCCTGGCCTGAATACAGATTCTGGAAATTGCCGGAAGTTCTCATTTGGGCGTTCATTTGTTCTGCAATTGGCGCGCTAATGCCCTACCAGCCAATACAGACAACAGGTTTAAACATACTTATCGTGGTTTGCCTGCTCTATAGTTTTCAAGGACTGGCCATTGCTGTTTTTTTTCTAAAGAAATGGAATGTCCCCAAATTAATGCGAACAGCCATCTACATAATGATAATTTTCCAATCATTTGGTACAGTAATTTTAATTGTAGCTGGTGTGGCGGATGTCTGGTTTGACTTGCGCCACATAGAAAAAACGCCCATCAACGGGAATACTGACGCAGAATAATCTTACAGCCTCGCTGGAATCATGCCATTATCGAATTACCACCTCGTAATGAGGGGGAGAGTTTTTTTGGAACCAGCTATACAAACAGAGCATATACTTTTCTGTTACTATTTTAGGAGTCATAAATGGAACTCATACTTAAAGAAACCATCAGCTCATTAGGCCGCGAAGGCGATATTGTTAAAGTAAAGGCCGGATATGGCCGCAACTACCTTTTACCACAAAGAAAGGCTGTGGTTGCCAATGCACGGAACAAGGCACTTTTTGAGAAAAACAAGGCCGTCATCGAAGCACGTCTTGCCGAAGAACGCAAAGCTTCTGAAAACATGGCCAAAAAACTTGCAGATATTTCCATTGAAATTTCTCAGTTGGTCGGCAAAGATGAGCGATTGTTCGGGTCCGTCACTGCCGGCGATATCGCTGAGAAGCTTGCCGAACTTGATATAAAAGTAGACAAACGCCATATACTGCTGAGTGAACCCATAAAAAGCCTTGGTGAAACCACTATTCCTGTCAAAGTAGGTTTTGATCTGACCGCGGACATACAGGTCAAGATCAGTGCTCAGGAAGCAAAAAAATAAGCCGGCTTTTTATCCCGGATTATTGGAAGCAGGTGTTCACTCCGAGAGGGCCGTTTCTGGATGGGCACGAACCAACACACCATGGAAGCGCTGCAAGGCACCATGGTGTGTTTTTTTTCCTAGCGGCCGCTTCGCGGTGCCATCCTTCTACAATACTTTACTATATCTACAATGACCTATCAGCAGACATCGGCCAACTTGTCCAAAGTCCCCCCTCAGAATCTTGAGGCGGAGCAATCTGTTCTCGGCTCCATTCTGCTAAAAGAAAATGCTTTTGGCAATGTAATTGAAATACTTAAGGCCGATGATTTTTATTCGCCGGCGCATAAATGCATTTTTAAAGCAATGGTGGCATTATTTGAAAAAAATGAGCCCCATGACCTTATAACACTGACGAATTATCTCAAAGATGATAATAGCCTGGAAGATATCGGTGGTGCAGCCTATCTCGCCAATCTCACCTCAATTGTTCCAGTCACCGCCAACATTTCATCATATGCTAAAATAATTAGGCAGAAGGCTGTACTGCGCAAGCTTATCAACGTTAATACGGATATAGCCGGTCGTTGCTATGAAGAACAAGGCGAAATCGATCAGCTTGTCGATGAAGCAGAGCAGGCGATTTTCGATATTGCCGGTCAAAAGGACAGTCAAAAATTCACTCCTCTCAAGGATATCATCCCTGATGCCTTCGCAAAGGTAGAGCAGCTTTATAAACGAAAGGAACTCATTACAGGAGTACCAACCGGGTATTTTGAAATAGACAAAATGACTGCCGGCCTGCAGCCGTCTGACCTTATAATTCTCGCCGGCCGCCCTTCCATGGGAAAAACCGCTTTTGCCATGAACCTTGCCCAACACGCCGCGCTTGTCGAAAAAACCGGCGTCGCGATTTTCAGCCTGGAGATGTCAAAGGAACAACTGACCATGCGTCTTCTCAGTTCCGTCGGCCGCATTGATTCACAACGAATTCGATCCGGCAAACTCCACGATGACGACTGGCCTAAACTCACCCGCGCCGTCGGCATGCTATCCGAAGCTCCCATGTTTATCGACGATACCCCTGCAATCTCCGTACTCGATATGCGATCAAAAATACGCCGACTAGCCTCTCAGCATGATATTGGCATGATTCTGGTCGACTACCTCCAGCTGATGCGGGGCAGGACCAACAGCGAAAACCGTACGCAGGAAATAAGTGATATTTCCCGAGCCCTCAAGGCACTGGCTAAAGAGCATAATGTTCCGGTGCTTGCCCTTTCTCAGCTGAACAGAGGACTGGAAAGCAGGACCGATAAACGCCCAGTGATGTCTGATCTTCGCGAATCCGGAGCAATTGAACAGGATGCCGATATTATATGTTTTATTTATCGAGATGAGGTCTATAACACGGCAGAAGACAATCCCGATCTTGGCACCGCCGAAATCATCGTCGGCAAACAGAGGAATGGACCCACGGGTGTTGTTAAATTGACATTTATTAAAGAATTCACTATGTTTGAAAACATGAGCAACCTTGATGACACGAATCTTCACTAGTGTCACATCCAGAACAATGATTTTTACCACAGATATGTACGGCATGTAATGGATATCGGTGTTTTTTCTTACCTTTCAGCAGGCACAGTTACGGACGACCTATACTATCGTCAAAAGTAATATCAAGAGCTTCTTTTTTATAACTTCAAGTACGAGAGATTTTCAATGGCCAAGACGACGAGTGACGCCACCAGTGACGCCATATGGTATGACTACAAAACAATTGAACGTAAATGGCAGCAGATATGGGCGGAAGAAAAAACCCATTGTGTCACTGAAGACGCTGCTCTTTCAAAATACTATCTGCTGGAAATGTTTCCTTACCCCTCAGGGCGTATTCATATGGGCCATGTCAGGAACTATACCATTGGCGATGTAGTTGCCCGCTACAAAAGGATGAAAGGATTTAATGTGCTGCATCCCATGGGATGGGACGCCTTTGGCTTACCAGCTGAAAATGCTGCTATGAAAAATAATACTCATCCCGCCGAGTGGACCTACGAAAACATTGCGTATATGCGTAACCAGCTCAAGCAACTGGGCTTCTCCTATGACTGGGATAGAGAGCTGGCCACCTGCCATGAGAAGTATTATCGCTGGGAGCAGCTATTGTTTCTGGAAATGTACAATCGCAACCTGGTTTACCAGAAAAAAACCCAGGTTAACTGGTGTGAATCCTGCCAGACTGTTCTTGCCAATGAACAGGTAATAGAAGGCACATGCTGGCGCTGCGATGAGCCTGTCAAACTTCGCCAAATGAGCGGATGGTTTTTTAAAATCACCGATTACGCCGAAGAATTGCTGCAAGATCTTGACACCTTGACGGGCTGGCCGGAAAAAGTTGTTACCATGCAGCGTAACTGGATTGGTAAGTCAACCGGATTGAACTGCTCATTTCCAGTCGATGGTCTCGATGCTTCACTTGCCATTTTCACCACCAGGCCTGATACAATCTTCGGTGTTACCTTCCTCTCCATAGCACCGGAACATCCCCTCCTGCCTGCTCTTGTTGCCGGAACGGACAATGAGCAGGCCGTGCAGTCATTTGCGCAGGACATCATCAGCGAGAAACAAAATCACGCCGTTGCAGAAGACCAGGAAAAACGTGGCAAATTCACCGAACGCTACTGCATCAACCCCTACAATAATGAAAAGATTCCAATCTATGTCGGAAATTTCGTCCTTATGGAATATGGTACGGGTGCTGTAATGGCTGTCCCGGCCCATGACCAGCGTGATTTTGAATTCGCCAAAAAATATGGGTTGGAAATTCGGCCTGTCGTCCAACCGGAAAATAACAAGCTGGATGAACACACCATGGAAGAGGCATCGGTCATTCCTGGGATCTTACAAAATTCCGGGATGTTTGACGGTATGAACAGTGAGGATGCCCAAAGCGCAATCATCAGTCATGGCGAAAAAAATGGCTTCGGATTTGCTCAAACAACCTATAAATTGCGTGACTGGGGCATATCCCGGCAGCGCTACTGGGGCGCTCCTATTCCGATGGTGCATTGCGATTCCTGCGGCGTTCAGCCCGTTGCCAAACAATCACTTCCCGTTGTACTGCCGGAAAACAGCAAAATGGTAGGGGGCGATTGCCGGCCCTTGCACATGCGGCCTTCATTCATAGAGACCAGCTGCCCGGAATGCGGGGAGCCCGCACGACGTGAAACCGATACCATGGATACTTTTGTAGAATCGTCATGGTACTTTGCCAGATACACCTGCCCATCATTTGATGAAGCTCCGTTGGACAAGGAAAAAGCTTCCTACTGGCTAGGTGTGGATCAGTATATCGGCGGAGTGGAACACGCCATTCTTCATCTCCTCTATTCTCGCTTTTTCGTTAAGGTGCTGCGGGATCTTGGCTACGTCACCATCAATGAACCGTTTATCAATCTGCTCACTCAGGGAATGGTGATTAAAGATGGCTCAAAGATGTCTAAGTCCAAAGGCAATGTCGTTGATCCCGAGCAACTTGTCGCCGACTATGGCGCCGATACTGTCCGCCTGTTCAGTCTATTCGCCGCCCCACCTGAAAAAGATCTGGAATGGTCGTCCCAAGGGGTTGAAGGGGCCTCCCGTTTTCTCAACCGGGTCTTCCGGTTTATTGAATCAAACATTGAAACTATTCAGGATCACAGCGACATCTCAACGGAATTTACAGGTACCAGTCGCGATCTCCACCGCAAATGCCACCAGACCATACGAAAAGTCAGCCAGGATATTGAGTCCTCTTTTCATTTCAACACCGCCATAAGTGGTGTAATGGAGCTGTTCAATACCCTTTCTTCACTCTCCGGCAAAGCAAAAGAGCAGCAGCCGGCTCCCGCAGCTCTTCGCGAAGCTGTCGATACCATTTTGCTTTTGCTCTCCCCCATGGTTCCGCATTTTTCCGCGGAAATGTGGCATCGATGCGGCCATAATGATACCCTGGAAAAAAGGGCTTGGCCCAGCTGGGATGAAGAGGCGGCCAAGGAGGATATGCTGACCATAGTCGTGCAAATCAACGGCAAGGTGCGATCACGTCTTGAAGTTGCTGCCGACATAGAAGACGATAGCCTCAAAAAGCTGGCTGTTGAAGATGAGAAAGTGGCACGCTTTTTAGATGGAAGTGAGATCAAAAAGATAATCGTTATCAAAAAGAAGCTTGTCAATATTGTTCTATAGATTCAGCTTATACTACCGACAAACCTGTCATAACCCAATGGAGTGATCAATTGAAGAATACATCTATACTGACATCGATAGCCTGTATTGCGTTACTTATCACCGCGGCATGCGGGTACCATAACCCCTATGTATATACAGGCCCTGACAAATCAATTTATATCACCTCATGGAAAAACCGCACAAGCGAACTGCAGCTGGAGTCCGAGATTTATCAATCCTTACTGCAATGGTTTCAGAAAAGTAGTTCTTTACGTGTCGTGAGTGAGAAGGATGGTGCCGATCTCATACTTGGTGGTGAAATCGTTTCCATAGATCTTCCCAGCCTGTCCTATAGCAGCAACAATACCACTCGGGAAGTAAAGTTAAAACTCCGCATCCGCTATATCCTCAAAGACCTGAAAAGCGGAGAGATCCTTTTCCAGGAACCAGACACGGTACGCACGGAGGAATATGTGATCTCCAGCAACAACTCCATTACCAATACCAACGAGGATGAAGCCCGTGAAATAATAATCGATGAATTGTCCCAGGATATTTACCGGCAAACACTTCTCGCGCTCAATCCCCCTGAATAGAGCCATATTTGTATAAGGCCACCTTAGAAAAATCTCGTTTTTAAAGGTGGCCTTATGTGAATGGTTCAACCTACATCGTTACCTGTAATGATTTTGATCTCCGGCGCCAAGCTTTCCACTCCACTTATTCTCGCTCCACTCGCCGGCTACAGCGACCTCCCCTTTCGCATACTGTGCCGCGAATTTGGCGCGGGACTCTGCGTTTCCGAAATGATCAGCTGCCACGGCCTGGTCTATGGCCAGAAAAAAACACGACTAATGCTTGCATCGGATACACAGGAACAACCGGTTTCTTTTCAGCTATTCGGGGCCGAAGTGCCTATAATGGCAAAAGCTGCGGACATTCTTAATGGGTTTCATGCCGACATCATCGATATCAACATGGGATGTCCTGTCAGAAAAGTCACTAAGAAGGGGGCCGGAGCCGCATTGATGGCACAACCTCAGCTTGCTGCCGAGATAATTCAAGAAGTAGTGAAGAACAGCCGCCGGCCGGTGACCGTCAAATTCCGCAGTGGTGTCAATGCAAACTCCAACACCTGTGTTGCCTTTGCTAAAATGGCGGAGCAAGCAGGAGCAGCGGCTGTCACCGTCCATGGAAGGCACTGGGCACAAAACTTTACAGGTCTGGCAGACTGGCAGAATGTAGCGGCTGTCAAAAAGAGCGTTGCCATTCCCGTTATCGGCAATGGTGATATAACCAGTTTTTCCGAAGCGCGGCACCATCTGAGCGCATACCAGTGTGATGGCATAATGATCGGCCGGGCAGCTCTAGGCAACCCCTGGGTTTTCAACGCTCAAGGGCGGCCGCAAAACCACAGGGATATCCTCCTCGGTGCTGCGCGCCATCTCCAGCTGATGGAGAGGTATATCAACGTTGATATACTTCTGGCGGTGGTAAAAAATCACATAGGCAGATACTTCAAACACCTTGACGGCAGCTCGGCGCTGCGCAGGAGGGTATATGAATGCGCAACATTTACGGCATTGAAAGCATACATAGATACGCTCCTGCAAAAACCATCCTCGGGTGTTATTCAATAACCCCCTTTAGAGGCTACTTTAAAAAATGAGATTTTTTCTCCAATATCGAGGCGCGTGAGGGAATTTTACCGGAGACATATAGTTGATATTTCGAGGATAAAATTTTCTCGCGCTACGAAGAGATTGGAGAGGTAAGCGAAGACTCCGAGAGGGCCATTTTTCAAGGTGGCCTTTACAAAAAAAGGGCACCATCTGTCTGTTTGCATTTAAGCGACAGAGAGGCACCCTTTTTTTTACACTACACTAACCAGTGCTAGCTACTAGATCAAACCGGCCGCCATCTTGGCGGATTGCAATGTATTTTTCATCAGCATGGTAATGGTCATTGGGCCAACACCGCCGGGGACAGGGGTTATGACGGATGCTTTTTCTTTAACATTGTCAAAATCGACATCGCCGGCCAGCTTTGCTTTTCCGGATTCTGTCTTCCCTATTCTGTTCACACCCACATCCATTATCGCTACGCCGTCTTTGACCATATCAGCGGTGAGCATTTTGGGTACGCCGACAGCGGCAATAATGATATCGGCCCGACGACAATGCATAGCCATATCCTTTGTACGGGTATGGCAGATGGTGACCGTGGCATTGCCTGACTCACGTTTTTGCAGCATTAAATTGGCCATGGGCTTGCCGACTATATTGCTTCTGCCGATGATAACCACCTCGGCACCACTCGTCTCAACGCCGCTCCTGGAGAGAAGTTCCAACACGCCATGCGGTGTACACGGCAGAAAGCATTTCTCGCCCAGCACCATTCTACCGATGTTGACAGGGTGGAACCCATCGACATCCTTATCGGGATTGATCATGTTGAGAATTTTACCTTCATTTATATGCTTGGGCAGAGGCAGCTGGACAAGGATACCGTTTATGGCATCATCCGCATTACATTTTTCCACCAGGGCCAACAGTTCATCCTCCGGAGTATCAGCCGGCAGTGTAATCTGCTCGGAATTAATACCGATGGCATGAGCTGTTTTGTTTTTAGCGGCAACATAGGACTGCGAAGCCGGGTCTTCTCCAACCAGGATTGTAACAAGACCGGGAACAATGTTATGTTTTTCTTTCAAATCAGCAAGTTCAACTTTCAACTCTTCTCTGATCTCTTTGGCCACTTCAGTACCACTAACAATCTTTGCTGTCATTTTCTCACCTCTTGTAAAAGCTTTATGTGTATGCTTCTCCCTCGCTTCTCAAACTGCCACTAGCAGTTTTGTTCCACTCTATTTTTTACGATCTGACTGAACAGGCATTGACACTCCCGCAAAACATTTAAGGCCAGCTTGAAAAATAACTCTTCTCGAAGTCTCGCGTCACTCATTTACCGTCCAATGTCTTCGTTGCGCGAGAAAATTTTATCCTCGAAGGTAAAGGCAAGACTCCGAAAAATCTCATTTTTCAAGGCAGCTTTAATATATTTACATCGCTACAAGCGGCAGATAATCGGGTTCCCAACGCATTTTACGTATGAGTTCTTTCATTCGCTGCTCATCATTTTCATGCTGAAAATCAGAAAAAACGCATGGCCGTGCAACACCCATCTGTACCGCACTCATGGCGACTGCCAGAGCAACGTGTGAGGAGACCTCTTTAAGTCTGCTAAGCGCTGGAACAAGGCATCCCTCTTGTGTCTCATTTGTGCTGACACATGCGGAAACGGCCTTTGCCGCCGCAGTGAAAAATTCAGGTAGCACCTCCCTTGCCCCGGAAGCCAATACTCCCAGCCCAATTCCCGGAAAGATCAGGGCATTGCTCGCCTGTCGTGTGGTATAGGTTTTGCCTTCATAATAAAATGGTTCAAAGGGGCTCCCTGCCGCGACAAGAGCCCTGCCGTGGGTCCATTGATAAATATCCGCGGGTCTTGCTTCAATGACCGCTTCCGGGTTGGAGAGCGGTAAAATAACAGGCATTACGGTATTTGCAGCCACCGCTTCAGCAACCTCCTGGGTGAAGCAGCCAACACACCCGCCCTGCCCGGAGGTTCCAATAAGAACGGTTGCGCCACTATCGTGGATAATCTCTTCAAGATTCAAAGAATTCTTTTTCAACCATTCGAACTCCTCCGGATCCTGGGCGAACCTTCGTTTATAGAGTTCACACTGGCGTTCGCTGACAATAACACCTTTTGAATCAAGGGCGAAAATTCGCTTTTTAGCCTCTTTGGCATCCAACCCTTCATCGATCAGAGCAAGTTCAATTTGTTCAGCAACACCGATACCACATGTCCCAGCCCCGTGGATCAGGAAAATCTGCTCGGAAAGTTTCTGCCGTTTGATTTTCATGGCAGTCAGGATGGAGGCTAACACCGCGGCTCCTGTTCCCTGAATATCATCATTGAAGGAAATAAGCTCATCGGCAAAAGCATCACGGGTGGAATAGGCATTCTGTTTTAAAAAGTCCTCCCACTGACAAACAGCATTGGGAAATACATTTCTGAAAGCGCGGACAAACCGTCCGATAAACTGGAGATATTCCTCCCCTTGCAGCCTTTCATGGCGCCATCCCAGATATTCGTCATCGGCCAGCAAAGCCTCATTATTGGTGCCGACATCAAGGGATACGGGCAGACAATGCCAGGGTGCAATACCGGCCCCCTGGGTATAGAGCATTAACTTGCCAAGACAAATGGCTATCCCCCCAACCCCCTGATCGCCGACGCCGAGAACCCCCTGGTTGTCCGTAGCAACGGCTACTCGAATATCACGATGGGCATATCTTCGAAGAATATCTTCCGCGTTATCGATATTTCCCGGATACAAATGAAGTCCATTGGCGTGTCTGAACATGGAAGAATACTTCTGCACCGCCAGCTCAACTGTGGGGCTGTAAATTATGCCTATATACTTTTCAATATCACTCTGCATAAAAGCGTGAGCCAGGGTGACATTGCGATGAAACAGTTCGCGGATAAAGCGGAACTTTTCTACATCATCCTGACGTGCGTCAACTTTCGATTTTGTCGAGGCAACCTGCATTTCGAGGGAGCGTACCGTTGGTGGCAATACCCCTTCCAGTCCCAGCATTTTCCTTTCCTTGAGGTTGAATGCGGTGCCTTTATTGACAAAACTGATACCGTGAACGGATGGACCACTTTCATAGACCACGATCTCACGGGTATTCCCATATTCATCATATTTAAATCTGTACTGATTGGCGCCCATAGAGTATCCTCACTGCTCATTTTGTCATATATCAAGAGACAAAGACGTACCATCATTCGTACAAAATCACAAAAAGGCTCCCATGCACCTTCGGCACGAATTGACGCAACAGAGTGTAACAACTTTCAACGAACTTAAAAAGCATTTAAATTGCAATACTAACACAATAGAGGCTATACTAGTGCCCATCCGAAAACCAGACTTTTTCTTCTTCATCGGGCCGCTCTCAAAATTTCACCACAGGCATATATTTGATATTCCAAAAATAAGTTTTTAAGAGCAACGAAGAGTTAGGTGAAAAAGGCCGTTTTTGGATGGGCACATACCGGCATAAATCACCTTTACAACCAGAGTAAAAAAAACGTAACCATGACCAAAATGAAAACTGAAGCAATTCTCAAGACCGTTCTGGAATCAGAAGATCTGCCCACACTGCCCAATGTCGCCTCAAAGCTCATAGCATTGACATCGCAGGAAGATACAACCCTCTCCGACATTGCCGATCTGGTATCCCAGGATATAGCATTGTCGGCTAAAATATTAAAAGTATCCAACTCCGCCTTCTACAGCTTTCCCCAGCAAATCGGGTCTATCCATCAAGCTGTGTCCATACTTGGTACCAACGCGGTACGAAGCCTTGTTCTTTCGTTTTCTTTTCTCTCCATACAATCGGGCCAAAAAAACAGCACATTCGACTTCGTCCAATTCTGGCAGCGCTCCCTGGCGCGAGCAGTTGCGGCACAATTGATTCTTGAAAATGTCAAAGGCGCCAATACGGAGGAAATTTTCATCTCCAGTCTCTTGCAAAATCTCGGCGAACTGATTTTTGCCCGGACATTCTCTCAACAGTATGATGAAGTATTGGAAAATGTCGACGACAGCCAGCATGACATCATCCGCTGCGAAGAGGCGATAATTGGCGCCAATCACTGTTATATAGGCTACGAAGTCGCCAAGAAATGGGGTTTTCCGGAAATATTGCTCTCACCCATTTATTATCATCACGCTCCGGAAGAATACGACGGAAGTGATCCAAAAATCAGGCAAACAGTTAATGCCGTCTATCTTGCGGATATTTTGGTACACATCCTCTACTCCGAAAAACCCGAAGAATATCACAAGCAGTTTCGTAAAGAAGCCAGGAAAGTCTTGAAACTTTCCGCTGAAAGTATCGAAGAAATACTCAACGCTATCCACAAAGAGGTGGAAATGGCAGGAAAATATTTCGGCCTTAAAATTGAAAACACCAAGTCGATACAGGAAATTCTCCAGGAAGCAAACATCAGACTCAGCCTTTTGAATCTTGATTATGACCAGATGAATAAACAGCTTATCAAAGCCAAAATCGCACAGGAAAAATTGACGGAGGAGCTCGAGAAAAAAAACGCCATTCTTGACAATCTTGCGTATATTGATGGTCTTACAGAGGTGTATAACCACAGATACTTCCAGAACAGCCTCGACCAGGAAATCAATCGCGCGGAGCGTAAAGACAGTGCTTTGTCCCTTATATTTGCCGACATAGATCATTTTAAAGTGTTTAACGACAACCATGGCCACCAGACCGGTGATTTCATTCTCAAGGATATTTGTCGTGTGCTGCAGAAGAATCTGCGTCAATATGACATTCTGGCCCGATACGGCGGTGAAGAGTTCGTTGTTCTGTTGCCGGAAACCGACGAGGCGGAGGCAATGATGGTGGCGGAAAAATTACGCAATGCGATAGCCGATACCGTTTTTGATGACGGCATGGAACAGTACAATGTAACTGCCAGCTTTGGTATAGCAAGCAGCCGACCGGCACGGGAGGATGACTTCAGTAAAAATCTTTTTTTGAACAAGGCTGATTATGCCCTGTATGCTGCCAAGGAAGCTGGGCGTAATCAGTCAAAAGCCTACAGTCCGAAGAAAAAATGGTTTAAATTCTCGTAGAAGGCAAAGAAGGCAAAGGCCAGGTGTTACATCATATTTTCCGGATCCATGTCAAAATGATAGCGGGTGTTGCCGCTCACCAGTTTTTTGCTGTTTTCCTTTATATATCTATCAAGATCATGCAAGGTTGCTATCTGTGATGATTTGAGAAGAATCTGCCAGCGATACCTGTTCTTTATTTTTTCCAAAGGTGACGGGGCCGGGCCAAAAACCTCTACAGTAGCCTCAGTACCAGTGCCAAACCTGCGACACGCGGAGCAGATATTTTCGGCAGTGCGGCGTACATCAAACTCAATTTCTCCTGATATTCGATAATTTGCCAAACGTACATACGGAGGGAAAACAGGACGTTGGCGCAGTTCTATCTCTTTTTGGTAAAACTTCTCATAGTCATGTGTGCGGGCCAGGGCAATGGCATAATGTTCCGGCCTCATGGTCTGAATGATTACCCTGCCCTTTTTCTCGCCACGACCCGCCCTTCCGGTTACCTGGGAGAGAAGTTGATACGTTCGCTCAGCCGATCGGAAATCCGGCATATTAAGACCGCCGTCCGCCCAGACGACACCTACAAAGGTAACAGAGGGAAAATGGTGGCCCTTGGCTATCATCTGCGTACCGATAAGGATATCAACTTCCCTGTTGCGCATGGCCTTAAGTATAGCAAGAAATTTTTTCCTGTCGGCCGCAATATCGGAATCAAGACGCTGAATGTTGGCCTCGGGGAACCTCTCCCGCAATTCCTCTTCCAACCGTTCCGTACCGACACCGAACGGCACCAATCCCTCCGAATGGCAATTGCTGCAGATGAGTTTACTTGAAACAGTATAGCCGCAATAGTGACACAGCAACTGGGATCTTTTTTTGTGATAGGTGAGTGCGACATTGCACTGTTTGCATTGAACGGACGTACCGCATTCCTGACAGATGTAGGCGTTGGAAAACCCCCTCCGGTTGATAAGGACAAGGCTCTGTTCATCGTTTTCCAGGTTCCGCTGAAGCTCGGTTATGAATTTTTCATGAAACAGAGCTTGTCCTTTCTTCTTCTTGGCACCACTAAGATCAATGACTTCAACCTTCGGTAAACTGCTTTGCCCTACCCGGGATTCCATGCGCAACAGTTCATATTTACCGTTTTTTCCATGGTGGTAGCTGGTAATCGATGGTGTTGCCGAACCAAGGACAACGGTACATCCAAGAAGTTTGGCCCGTAAGACGGCAAGATCGCGACCATTATACTTAAAACCGTCATGCTGTTTATACCCACCGTCGTGTTCCTCATCAACGATGATTATACCGACATTTTGCAGTGGAGCAAAGACCGCCGACCGCGCCCCTATAATAATTTTTGCCTGGCCGGCGGCGGCAAGCGACCATTGATCATATTTTTCGCCTCTGGAGAGACCTGAATGCACAAGCGCTATTGTATCTTCCCCAAACCGGGAAACGAAATGGGCTTCCAGCTGTGTCGCCAGCGCTATTTCGGGGACAAGCACAAGCACATCCCTGCCCTTGTTCAGGCAATGACGGGCGCCACGGAGATACACCTCTGTTTTCCCGCTGCCGGTGACCCCGTACAGTAAAAAGGGAGAAAACTGTTCCCTGTCAACTGCAGCAGTAATGTGGTGGACGGCAACAGTCTGTTCATCCGTTAGGGAATGAGGTTCAGGATGATAATGGGGAACCTCTCCAAGCGGATTTCTATAGACTCGTTTACTTGTCTTGTGCAGAAGGCCGCGGTCACTCAGTTCCTTCAACGCCTTGCCTGCTCCTTTGTAACGCTTGGAAATATCCTTTTGCGGAACAGGCGCGCCGCATTCGCGCGCCAGGTGGCCATAATAATACAACGCTTGGAGCTCCGAAAATTTCAACCCTTCCGCGCAGGAGGCCGCCATTTCCTCCTGAAAAGCACTGAGCTTTTCTCGGGTGACCTGCCCTGTAATATGGGGAGCCTCAAAATCGATTCCGGCGCTATAACACGTTTCTCGCTTGTCCTTTGTTGCTGGTATGCCTATCTCATTGTCAACGCGTGCAAAACCTTCAGCAATCAGCTTCCGTACAATCTTTGCCGATTTTTTGTCCGCGAGTATTTTCCTGGAAAGAGCCGGACTGAGTTTCTTTTTATGGCGCAGCTCTTCGAGCCATGCATAATCACAAGTCTCTGCTCTCTCAACAATAGTGGAGAGGTTTGAAGCTGCAGCGCCGTCTTCCGTGAGAGATATGATTTTTTGTGATGATGCCTTCAAACCGGACGGCAAAGCGGCGGTAATTACCTCTCCCACCGGAAACTGATAATACTGCGCCGCCCATTTGAAAAGCGGCACCATATTAGCAGGAAAAAGCGGCCGCTCGTCGACGATACTGATAATGGGCTTTATAGCGTAGGAGACATCGCCAACCTCCACAGGCCCCAGTATAAAACCTGTAACGGTCCTGCGCCCTAAAGGGACGAGAACCCTGCGACCGGTAAATTCCACACCGGCGATTTCTTCCGGCACTGATTGATCTTTCGGCAGAAGATAGGTCAGAGTCGTAGAAAGTGGCGCGGCAACAGCTACCTCCAGGAGGTTGTCCGAGAATAGGCATTTTCGTTCAGA
>Ga0136557_1000202_pt1 | contig 49393 bp, 57 predicted proteins | sample AntRauTorckE6832_FD_104796 | JGI IMG/M metagenome (GOLD analysis project Ga0136557, IMG submission 104796) | Saline lake microbial communities from Rauer Islands, Antarctica - Metagenome Torckler E6 #832 | ecosystem: Environmental > Aquatic > Non-marine Saline and Alkaline > Saline | place...
CTAAATTTTGCCAAACATCGTTAAATAGCTGGTTAATATCCCGATATTATCTGCGCTATTTTCCTTGTTTGACTGCAATTTATCTCATTTTTATCACCATTTTTGAAATGAGGACACGCCCTATTAGATTAATAAGCACTAGTAAAAAAAGCGCCATCTCATACAGATGGCGCTTTTTTATTATAGATATTAATTACTTACTCAATACCAATATATAGCTCGACTTGACCATATTCTAACTTACCCTCAACGTAACGCTCAAAGTCAACGTTATAAGTTCGAGTATGCTCACAGCTTGGATCATTGAAATACGTCCACGCTTTTTCCCATGCATTCATCACGGTATTAGGCATGTTACCGTATTCAGAAAACACCATGTATTTTCCTGCAGGAATAGTGACCGTTGTTAGGTTGCTTGCATTTTTATTCTTAGTAGCTTTGACAGTATTGGTCGTATCGTCATTGTCTGACTGTTTTTGCTGACTTTCCACCTTCCAACTCGCAACCACATCAAAAGCGCCTACATCATCACTCTCATAGTTATGATAGATACCATAGATATCCTGACCCTTTTCAAGTTGGCTCACGTGATTTTTGTAAAAACTTTGCCATAGCTTGCCTAACTTTGCCGTTTCATGGCTTATTTCATCGGTGTTGGTGGTGCGTACGCTGATGCCTGTGCAAGTTTGTACGTCGGTTAGCTCTTGGATTGGTGCAGTCATGAGACGGTTTGTCCTGTTTTCATTTGAGATTATGTTTATTAAAGCTATGTTTGTTATTAAAAAATAGTCAAAAGGTCAATCTAGTCCGCTTCGTCGATCCAATTCATCTGAATCGCTTCTAAGATACCTTCATTGGAGCGTTGCGGATCATCGTCAAAGCCTTCAAGCTCCGTCACCCAGCGATGCAAATCCGTAAAGCGAATATACTGCGGATCGGTCTCTGGGAATTTTTCATAAAGCTCAATAGCGATATCTAAGCTGTCTGTCCATTTTAACTTCTGCGGGGTCATAGTAGCTCCTTATGTTTTCAATTATTTTTATAAAATAGCATTATAAAATATATATGCGCTATCCTACCAAAATTCATCATAGGATTATAGGCAAGTTGGTTACGCAGCCTTTGTTGATTTAGTCAACTCAGTAGATTGAGCAGCTTTAATCGCCACTTGATGCTGATTCCATGACTCAATAACTTCTGTCAGCTGCTTACCCGTCATATCTAGCACCTCAGTTGCGCACTTACCTTGCTTATTGGTTAAAACAAACTTGGTCATACCCACTGCCATCAGCTGGTTTTTAACAAAAAATCGATGCTCAAAATAGACATATTTTTTATCCCAACCGACAAGCATACTATTGACTGTTATCTTATCTAGAAACTTAATTTGTTTAAGATAGACCATCTCCTGCATAGCGATAATCCAGCCGAGATTTTTAATCCCTTTTTGATGACAGCAGTTCATAAGCCATTTGGTGATATTTAGCTCAATAAAAGACAGATAGCGATAATTAGGCAGATGATCGCGAAAACCCATGTCATGTGGTAATACCCGATACTGACGCACAGTTGGTGCTGTCAATGTTTCAATACTCAGGTGATTGCTTATCGATTGCTGCTTAAGTTGTTGTTTGAGTAGGCTTACCATAATAAAGAAACGCAGCAGCATATTCATAAGAAACCTTCTTATTTTATAATATTGATAATGAGAAAATACATTGTAGATAGCTTTAGATGGGCAATACTCTAACGCAAAAAAAGCCACCTCAGTGACTTTTTTATGTGAAAGCTTCTGTTTAAAAAATGATGTGTAAGACCTATTTTAAAGATTAATGACCAGCGCCGTTGATACTACGTACCATCTCTTCGACCATCTTCTTCGCATCACCAAAGATCATCATGGTTTTGTCCATATAGAACAAGCTGTTATCAAGACCAGCATAACCCGTACTCATAGAACGCTTAATGACCATCACCGTTTGCGCTTTGGTCACTTCTAGAATTGGCATACCAAAGATTGGCGATGTCGGATCATCTTTCGCAGATGGGTTTACCACGTCATTGGCACCGATAACTAATACCACATCCGTACTCGCGAAGTCCGAGTTAATCTCATCCATCTCTAAAATATCATCATAAGGCACATCGGCTTCTGCCAATAGTACGTTCATATGTCCTGGCATACGACCTGCAACTGGATGAATGGCAAAACGAACATTAACGCCTTCTTCTTTTAACAGCTCATACAATTCTTTTACAGCGTTTTGTGCACGACCTTGCGCCATGCCGTAACCTGGGACAATCACCACACTACTGGCATTTGCCATAAGGAAGCCAGCATCTTCTGCTGAGCCTGCTTTGTAATTCTTTGGCGCGCCATCATCGCCGCCAGCTGCGACCGCTGATGTACCCATACCGCCAAACAATACATTAAGTAATGAGCGGTTCATGGCTTTACACATGATATAAGATAGAATCGCACCTGACGAACCGACTAGAGAACCTGCGATAATGAGCATCGAGTTGCCAAGAGTAAAACCAATACCTGCTGCTGCCCACCCTGAAAATGAGTTCAATAGCGACACGACCACTGGCATATCGCCACCACCAATTGGCGCAATCCACATCCAACCAAAAATCACTGCAATCACTGCCATCGCATAGAAGGCGGGTAATGAATCAGTGACGAAGTACACACCACCGAACGCAATCATCGCAATGAACAATAGCGCTTGGACAGGTTTTACCCAACTACCAACTAAGGTCTTAGCCCAGCTCTTCGCTGCCAATTTACCAAAGGCAAAGACCGATGCTGAGAAAGTAATCGCACCGATAAAACAACCAATAAACAATTCAACACGAGCAACCGCGCCATGCTGTTGTTCAGTATGCAGTACCGTTGCTAATGCAATCGCAACCGCTGCCAAACCGACAAACGAGTGCATCAAAGCCACGGTTTCTGGCATTTGGGTCATGGCGACCGTCTTTGCTTTCCACATACCGACGATAGCACCCAATACCATCGCACCGATGATTAACCAAAGCACTGGACCTTCTGCTAGGAAGAACGTTGTTACAACGGCAATCGCCATGGCAACCATACCCAATCGATTACCACGAATCGCCGTTTTTGGGCTAGATAAACCCCGTAACGTCAAAACAAAAAGAATGGCACCGACCAGATAAAACCAGTCCGCATTAGCCGCAATCATATTTGATAAGTCACTCATGCGTCACCCCCAGTATCCGTTGTTACTACTGCTTTTTTCACTTTTGGCTTAAACATCGACAGCATACGCTCAGTCACGGCGAAACCACCAAAAATATTGATACTAGCTAAAAATACCGCAAAAGCCCCAAGTAAACTGGTCGGCGTAAATATCGAACCATCGATAGTGACGGTCTGTAGCATTGCACCGACAATAACAATACTTGATAAAGCGTTGGTTACAGCCATTAAAGGCGTATGCAGTGCAGGGGTTACACCCCAAACAACGTAGTATCCGACAAAGATAGCCAGTACAAATACGGTAAAAATCGCTACGAATGGCGTGCTACTCATGGCCGCACCGGCTGGCGCTGCCGCTAAAATAGTGGCAATCATCTTATCCTCCTAAAATTTGTTCGTGTCTGGCAAATGTACGATAATGAAATTATCAAGACCTGAAATTTAGCACTTAGCGTTTAGCAAGACGTACTTGATTGTTATGCGTTACCGCTAATGCGCCTTGAATCTCATCTTCCATGTCTAAGTTGAGTGCCATTGTGTTTGCTGTAGCGTCATCTGTAGCGGCAGGCGCAATTAAAGTGGTGATAAAATTAACGAGGTTATTGGCATACAAGTCTGATGATTGCGCCGCCAACTGTGAGGGAATATTAGCTGCACCGACAATACGTACGCCATTTGACGTCGTAATCGTTTCATCAGGGACACTGCCTTCAACGTTTCCGCCAGTGCCAGCCGCCATATCGATCAGTACCGAACCAGCTTTCATCTTAGCAATGGTTGATTGGTGTACCAAACGCGGCGCTTGACGACCCGGAATCTGTGCAGTCGTAATGACGATGTCAGCATTGCTCAAGGCTTTATCAACAATAGCAGCTTGGTCTTTGATATATTGCTCAGATGGCGTCCACGCATAGCCGCCTGTAGATTTAGCTGTCTCAGCCTCCTCCGCACTCATCGGGACATCAAGCCATTTACCACCTAATGACTCCACTTGCTCGCGAGCGGTCGGACGTAAATCACTGGCTTCAACGACAGCACCTAAACGCTTCGCCGTCGCAATCGCTTGTAAACCCGCAACCCCAACACCTAGAATAACGACTTTGGCAGGCTTAACCGTACCAGCTGAGGTCATAAACATCGGAAACGGACGCGAATATTCATTGGCAGCGAGCAACACCGCTTTGTAACCGGCAAGGTTGGCTTGTGAAGACAAGACGTCCATATTCTGTGCGCGTGATAAGGTGCGTGGCAATAGCTCCATGGCAAAGGCGGTAGCCCCTTTAGCAGCATAAGTATCCAGTTGGGTATTGCGATAGGGATCAAGCATGCCGATAATAATTTGACCAGACGTTAAGCTAGCAGTCGTTGACGTCGGCAAATCATTGACGGTAGTGATAATCTGAGACTGTGTCACGACGTCAATGCTACTATTGGCAATACCAGCACCCGCAGCCTGATATAATTCATCCGCATAATAAGACGCTTGACCTGCACCTGACTGGATGACAACCTCAAACCCAAGTTTGCGTAACTTTTTTACCGCGTCTGGAGTTAATGCTACCCGACTCTCACTTGCGCTCTCTGCACTAATAACACCAATTTTCATACCGTCTCCTTACGTCTAATGACTATGCTTATGTCTAATAACTAATTTTTAACACCCTTAACGCACCTCTAAAAAGCACAGGGGACAAAAAAATCTTTGGTCAGGGTTTGTTTAACACTTAAAACCAAAGATTATCAATTTAATAAATGATAGCTCGTTTGCCATCATGCCGTTTTATTATAGATATATCGTCTGCCAACTTTCATTGTCTAATGATGACCCGCAAGTAAAATAAAAGTTAGCTATTTATAACATTATCATAACTTTTATTGTTATATTAAAAAATTTTATTTATTCTTAAGTAGCTTGAAGCCTTTAGGTTATTGACTTACACGAGTTATCACAACGCCTATAATAGTTGATATATGTCCATGATGAGGCTTAAAAGTACAAAACAGCCACGCGTAAGTCAAGTTAAACCTGTAGGTATCGTATAATGAGAAAGCTCGAAACATTAATGGAGTGTTTATCACTTCACTATAATAAGGAATAATTATGTATTTTTTACTCTCTCCTGCCAAATCTTTGAACGAAACAGATACTGCCCCAATGGATATTAGCAGCTACTATAGTCAGCCTGAGTTAATCGAACATTCACAGGCGCTGATAAAGATATTGAAGTCGAAGGAGCCGATTGACTTACAAGAGCTTATGAGTATCTCTGATGATTTGTCGCAGCTAAATGCTAAACGCAATCAAGATTGGGCTTGGAGTGATAACGAACTGTTTACGGATGACAATGCCAAACCAGCTGGTTATTTGTTCGATGGCGATGTTTATACTGGACTTGATATGTATAACATGGATAAAGATACTGCTATTTATGTTAATGAACATTTGGGTATCTTGTCCGGTCTTTATGGCGTGCTAAAGCCACTGGATTTGATTCAGCCGTATCGCTTAGAGATGGGCACCAAGCTTAAAAATGAGCGTGGCGATAATTTATACGAGTTTTGGGGCGAAGAAATCACTGAGATTATTAATAAGCGCATAGCTGATAGCGATGACAAAGTATTGATTAATTTAGCTTCTAATGAATACTTTAAAGCGGTAAAGAAAAAAGCCTTGAATGCGGAGATTATCACGCCAAGATTTGAAGATGAAAAGAATGGTCAATATAAAGTGATTAGCTTCTATGCTAAAAAAGCACGTGGACTGATGGTGAAATATGCTGCGGATAATAAACTGACCAATACTGAGCAGCTTAAGCAATTTGATTTGGCTGGATATTACTATTGTGAAGGTGCGTCTGATGATAAGACGTGGACGTTTAGACGGGATGAAGCAAGTCAGTAATTTTCAAAACAATATCTAATTTGCATAATAAAACCCCGATAAGCTCAGCCTATCGGGATTTTATTTGAACTAGGTTTAATAAGTACGTTATGACAAAGTCATACTTCCAGCGAAAAGCGATTTGTCGAGGAAGAAGCGCGAAAATAGTACCTATTGTACATTGAGCGCATCTGACAAAGAAAAATCGCTTTGTAGCAGAAGTAAAATTACATCATGCCGCCCATTCCACCCATACCGCCCATTCCACCAGCACCGCCCATGCCAGCCATACCATCATCACCTTGCGGTAAATCAGTAATCATGACTTCGGTCGTTAGCATTAAGCCTGCAACAGATGCAGCATTTTCTAGTGCTGAACGAGCAACTTTAGCTGGATCAAGGATACCCATCTCTAGCATATCGCCGTATTCGCCAGAAGCTGCGTTGTAACCGTAGTTACCGCTACCACTCTTCACTTCGTTAACCACAACTGAGGCTTCTTCGCCAGAGTTGGTGACGATTTGACGTAATGGGGCTTCCATTGCACGACGTAAGATATTGATACCAGCGTTTTGGTCATCGTTATCGCCACGTAGCTCAGACAATGCGTTCATCGCACGAACTAGGGCAACACCGCCACCAGGGACAACGCCTTCTTCAACCGCTGCACGAGTCGCATGTAGCGCATCATCAACACGGTCTTTCTTCTCTTTCATTTCAGTTTCAGTCGCAGCGCCAACTTTGATAACGGCAACGCCGCCAGCAAGTTTCGCCATACGCTCTTGAAGCTTCTCTTTATCATAGTCAGACGTTGATTCTTCAGCTTGACGTTTGATAGATTCAACACGGTTTTCGATGTCAGCTTTGTTACCAGCGCCATCAACGATAACGGTGTTTTCTTTACCGACCGTGACTTTCTTGGCTGTACCAAGCTGCTCAAGAGTAGCAGTCTCTAGGCTTAAGCCAATCTCTTCAGAGATAACCGTACCGCCAGTTAGCGTTGCGATATCTTCTAGCATGGCTTTACGACGATCGCCAAAACCTGGTGCTTTAACCGCACAAGTTTTTAGGCCGCCACGCATGTTGTTTACAACTAGTGTGGCCAATGCTTCGTTTTCAACGTCTTCAGCAATAATTAGCAACGGTTTGCTTTGCTGCATGACTTGCTCAAGTAATGGCACGATTTCGCGGATATTGCTAATTTTTTTATCAACAAGCAAGATATATGGGTTTTCAAATTCTGCGGTTAAGCTGTCTTGCTTGTTAGCAAAGTAAGGGCTGATATAACCACGGTCAAACTGCATACCTTCAACAACTTCCAAGGTATCTTCAAAGCTTGAACCTTCTTCAACAGTGATAACGCCTTGCTTACCGACTCTTTCCATCGCTTGGGCAATCAGTTCGCCAATTTTGGTGTCTGAGTTGGCAGAGATAGAACCAACTTGGGCAATCGCTTTTGAATCATCAGCTGGAGTAGATAGCAAATGAATTTGCTCAACAGCCGCACGTACCGCTTTATCGATACCGCGTTTTAGATCCATTGGGTTCATGCCAGCGGCAACTGATTTCATGCCTTCTTGCAAGATTGACTGAGCCAATACCGTCGCAGTCGTTGTACCATCACCAGCGACATCGTTGGTACGGCTAGCGACTTCACGAACCAATTGCGCGCCCATGTTTTCAAATTTGTTTTCAAGCTCGATTTCTTTGGCAACCGATACACCATCTTTAGTGATGGTAGGCGCGCCAAATGACTTATCGATAACCACGTTACGACCTTTAGGGCCTAGTGTTACTCGTACTGCGTTTGCTAGAACGTTTACGCCGTCCATCATTTGTTTACGGGCATCAATGCCGAATTTTACGTCTTTTGCCATGTTAAATTACTCCACTATTATAAGTATGAGAATGCAATTAAATATTTCAATGATATTGTCAAAAATGCGCTGAGTATAAATTAATACTCAAAAGGACTAGCCTTCTAGCACACCCAATACGTCAGATTCTTTCATGATAAGTAGTTCTTCGCCGTCAACCTTGACAGTTTGACCAGCATATTGACCGAACAATACTTTGTCGCCAGCTTTTACATCTAACGCGCGAGTTTCACCGTTGTCACGAATCTGACCGTTACCAGTTGCTAGCACTTCACCTTGTGAAGGCTTTTCTTGAGCAGAACCAGGAAGCAAGATACCACCAGCCGTTTTTGTTTCTTCTTCTATGCGGCGGACAACAATACGATCATGTAAAGGACGAATATTCATCAATATGTCTCCAATAATTGGTTATTTAAGTTAAAAATTTATTTGGTTTGTTAATCTCAACACCTTATCTTCAAAAGCCATCTTATAAAAACGCTTTTATTAATATAAGCCTTGAGCTTGTTTCAAAAAGTGGGGGCATAGCGAGGTAGCTTCAAGTGTAAAGACCAAAAATTTACAAGAATTTCTTAATTAGAGGGGTGTTTGTCGATAAGCAATACTAAATCTCTGGGAGTATTATGCAATAAAGGCATTAAGTGATTAATAATCCAGTAGAAAAGACCAGTATTCTATACGCCTATTCTTACTAAATTTACAGCAAGTTACTCATATGCTAATCGTTACTTAAGATAGTAACATCAACTACAAGAGCCAAACGTCAGCGTAAGTTCTCCCTCTTGATAATGTAACAGAGTATGACCATTATAAGCATTGAAAATATAATATTAGTTAACAGTAAGGTCGAATCGACTTAAATAAGTTATTTGATACCAATCTATTAAGGTGATATCAATCTATTAAGGACTGTCCATGAGTTTTTTATCTACCACTAAAGAACCATCCATAACCGATTATAATGACAAGAATAACGGTAAGGTTAAATTCTTAACCGCGTTGACCACTGGAGCGAGCATAGCGGCTATCAGCGCTTTAAGTATGGCTGCACCAACGATTGCCAGTGCAAAAGACATTCAACCGTCGAGCGCCGATTATACGTTTACGATTGAAGACAAGTATAAAGGTACCGCTACTCGTGCTTTAGATAAGTCAGGTAACACGTGGAAATATAATGTCGATGCACGGGTTGCCGGTATCGCAAGTGCTGCGCAACATAGTACCTTTACTATCAACGGTAATGCGGTTATTCCAACCCAAGCCAGTACCACTTATAAACTACTGGGTATCGGTCGTACGCATAAACTCGATTTTAATCCCCGTGGTAAAAAAGTCGTGAGTAATTATAGAGGCAAATCGACCACGTTAAATATGGCGCAGCAAGCATTTGATGATTTGAGCCTTGAGGTGCAAATTCGCCAAGACTTGTTAAATGGTAAATTCTCTGGCAATTACTACATGGCAAAACACGATAAAATCGAAAAAACGCCGTTTAAAAAATCTGGTAATACCAAGATAACGGTCCCTGCTGGTACCTTTGATACGGTGCGTGTCGACCGTATCCATGATGACAATAGCCGTTCGACCAGTTTTTGGTTGGCACCAAGCTTAGATTACTTACCGGTAAAAGTAAGCCAGATTAATGATGGTAAGAAGATGGATTTAGAATTGTCTAAAGTGAACCAATAATATTTACCCTCAAGCTTAAAACATTAAAAAAGCGGCAAACTAAATAGCGTGCCGCTTTTTTAATATAAATTTTTTATTAAGCACTACAGAAAAATAGCATTTGAATAGATATCAATAACTTATGAGCGTGGCTGTTTAACCACATTATTCATCGAAGGTAGGCGCTTTAATAAGATAAACAGCCAGATATTAATCGCAAATAGTAGGACGAAATCAACGAAATAAACAGCGATTTCTGCCCAACTACTGCCATAAGCACGTGTGAACAATACAACCCCACTTGCCCCTAAATATACCAAAGTAAACATGCTGTCTATTAATAGCGCATAAGGCGAGCGCCCGCGTAGTATCGATGGTGTTAAGACAAATGCTGGTACTAACCATAGCGCTTGCCATGCAATACCGCCGATAATATCAGGGTGACTAGGATTAAAGATATTGATCAAAAGAGGCAAAGCGAGCAATCGAAAGGTTAACCAAACCAGCCATGTCACCATCAGGCGCTGACGAACAGGCATAATCGGTTTCAACAGCTGGGTTGATTGACTGCTTATTTCGGATATTTGCTGTTGACTGTCATCATGAGAAAGGTTAGTAGCCATTAGAGGTATGTATTTCCTAATTGTTCATGCCAAACAGTAATAGATGAGCGCATTAACGGCTCCAGTTAGCTTGCGCTAATGCAGATGCCGTAATCGCTAAACGACGCCCTTGAGCGATGCCAAGCTCGCGCTCATCAGCAGATACAGGCTGATCATGGGAGGCGCCACTCACATGACTGGCACCATAGGGTGAACCGCCACGCATGGTACGGTTTAAAGCAGGCTCAGCATAAGGCACGCCCACAATCATCATGCCATGATGCAACAGTGGTAACATCATCGTCAGTAAGGTCGTCTCTTGACCGCCATGCATAGAGCCTGTTGCCGTAAATACTGACGCTGGCTTGTTCTGTAGATTGCCTGCCAGCCAAATGGTGACGGTATTGTCCCAAAAATACTTCATGGGCGCGGCCATATTACCAAAATGGGTGGGGCTACCAAGTGCCAGACCGCTGCAATTTTTTAGATCTTCCATCGTGCAATATAAATCGCCGTCGTCCGGTATCGCAGGCTTGCTTGCCGTGGTTTCAGGCGCGACTGTTGGTACCGTACGGATGCGCACGGTCATGCCCGCCTCTTCGATACCCTGAGCGATAGCATAGGCTAATGTCTTAGTCGTACCATAATTTGAATAATAGAGTACCAAAACATAAGGGGCGGTCTGACTCATTAGCAAAACTTCCTTATAAAATCGTTAACAGTAATATAGATATATGCCCATTATGCCCGAGTCATTCACTGACATGCAAACAAACCCTGCTACTTGGCAGCACACTTAACCTAGCAGCCAAGCAAATTATTTGCAGTACTTTACTTAACTACTCAATACAATCTAATGCATATTGACACAATTAACGCGCAGATTCAGACAGAGCATGTTTGTTACACTATCCGCACTCTATTATCCTTGTTAGATGGTCGTTATGGAAAATCTATTAAAAAAAATACCTTTTTTACACCAACGTTGGTTTCAGTTCCTACGTTTTTTGACGCGGCACTTTTTTGAGGATAACTGTCAGCAAAAAGCTGCATCATTAACCTATACGACTTTGTTGTCGATTGTGCCCATATTAACCGTACTGCTGATGATTTTGTCTTCAGTGCCAGCACTTGCTTCAGTTAGGGCGCAGATTTATGAAGTCATTTATAGCAACTTGCTGCCACAATCGAGCTTGCAAGTCAGTAAATATATCAATAACTTTGCTGAAAAATCATCAAACCTCACCATCATTGGGGCGATGTTCTTACTTTTTACTACCATCATGACTTTGACCACCATTGAGCGCGCTTTCAACCAAATATGGCGCGTAGAAGATCGTTCTGGCGGCATGAGAAGTATGTTGCGCTATTGGACCATCGTCACGTTGGGACCCTTAGTATTGGGTACGGCATTCATCGCCTCAAGTGCTGTCCAAAGCCTGAGTTTGTTAAATAGACAAATTGGCGGCTATGGTATTGATTGGTCGTTTTGGGTACAGATAGTATCGATTGCAGTTACGATCGCTGGTTTTATCAGTATGTATTGGTTTATTCCAAAAGCGCGAGTACCAGCAAAAAATGCTGCGATTGCAGGTATTTTTGTAGCGATTGTCTTTGAGCTGATGAAACATCTATTTGGTACAGTGATGGCGAACTTTACCAGTTATGAAGCGATCTATGGCGCATTTGCTGCGTTGCCGATTTTCTTATTATGGATATATCTGTCATGGAATTTGATTTTATTAGGGGTTGAGATCAGCTATACCCTAACGATATTTGAGACGAAAGAGGTTTATCCGCGCCATCCATTTTTAAGCTTGCTTGATATGTTAAATCTTGTTTATACCCATCACTTAAAAGGCGAAGCGGTGAGCGAACAAGCGCTACGCAATGTCCTCGGACGTAAAGAGCTGCCAAAATGGTATACCTATATCAATTATCTGCAAGACAGCAACTTGATTACCATGACAGAAGATGAGCACTATGTACTCAAAAGAGATTTGAGCAAAATGACCTTGTGGGATTTTTATCGTACCCTGCCTTATCCATTGCCTATCAAAGATGAACTTGATGAGATGAGCCTAGAAGACCAAAAACCTTGGCTTAGCTTATTGGTTAATCGCTTTGAAAATACCGAAGCCTATGCCAAAGCACAATTGAATGTGCCGCTCGGTGCTATTTTTGCCCATAGTGAACCACGTAAGAAAACCTCTGATGACAAATCCACTAACCATAAAAACGAAAAGCTTCAAAAAGAGAAAAATGAGTTTTTTAGGAAATCTAGCGCAGCTACCTCCAGTCATTTATTACAAGAGCCTCTAGATAGTAAGGATGACATGCCGAAGTTTGAACCAGTCGCTTATGATAAGGATAGCGACATAGAGCGTGACGAGCACAATCGTGAAATTCTTATTCCACAAGACAGCATTGACGATAAAAATCAAATAAACGCTAATTTTTCTAATGCTAAACGCGATATTATTACTGAAGCCGATAACCCAAGATCGATTTGAGTGTCTAAATAACAAGACCTCTCTATAAAAAACAAGTTCCAAATGGAGCTTATTTTTTATCCTGTTTTTAATGGATTATTTGCAGTGAATCAGGTAATTTGTTTTTAAGAGCTTTTGTTGTCAGCAGTCTGATTCTATAGAACTGCTGGTAATAAAAGAAATACTACGATCATTTTTGGAGCTCCTCACGTTGACTAAACATGCTGAAGACAACTTATTCAACCGTCTATCAACGTCAAGTCTCAAAAGACTGCGGCAGTTTTTTCAGTTATGGTCGCTAAAAACGCTTACCAATTTACCCGATCGCCTAACGAATTTGTGGCAACAGCTGATTGGCTCTTACTGGTTTATACCGACTGCCTGTGTGCTGGTAGGCATCTTGCTCGCTCCTATCCTTGTAACGATCGATGAGCATTTTGATCGCGACATGGTCAGAGAGATTACCTTTGCCTTCACTGGCGATGATGACGCCGCGCGCGCTATTATGACCACTATTGCTGGTGCGGTACTTGGCGTGGCAGGCACGACTTTCTCGATTACCATTGCAGTATTATCAATGGCATCTTCACAATTTGGACCCCGATTACTCCGTAACTTTTTGACTGATACGCCCAATCAGTTCGTTTTGGGCGCGTTCATCGGTACATTTAGCTATAGCTTGCTGGTGTTAAAAGCCATTCATAAATACGATGTTGGTTTTGGTGTGCCGCAATTGTCGGTGACCTTTGCCATTATTATGGCGATTATTTGTGCCCTTCTACTGGTCTATTTTGTACAGCATATGGTACATGCCATTCAGGCATCGCATGTGATTGAAGGTGCCAGCAATGAGGCAATTAAAAACATTCATTATTGGTACAGTGACCGCTGCGATATCGAGCACCAACGTAATATCGAGCATCATGATATCGAACAATTTCATCACTGGTCTGCGACGCCTATTTATCCACCGTACTCGGGCTATTTGCAGCAGATTTATTTTGAATCGCTCATTACCCTATCGCAAGATTATGGCGGCGTGGTAGAAATAAATAGCAGTCTCGGTCACTTTGTCACCGATAAAAATGTGATTGGCTATTTTTATCAGCGTCCGGCAGACCATCCAACTAACCTACAAAAAACAAAAACGCCGCATTTGGCGCTTGTGCCACGTTCGCCTGATGGGCTATTTTGGCAACGTTTTGCTGGTTGTATACGTCTTGAACAGCGCTTGACGCAATCTAATGATATTGCTTATAGCTTAGGGCAAATGACTGAAATTGCCGTACGCGCATTGTCACCAGGTATCAATGACCCAAAAACAGCGGTTAACTGTGTTCAATCGCTGACCAGTTGTCTGAGCATTATGATGCGCTGTCAGCCGCCGACGCCGTATCATTTTTATAAACCGTTAGATGAGACAGATACATCAGATACTATCAGCCATCAGCCGTCAGCCATCCTTGCCGTTGTTACCCGTATCCCTAAAATATCAGATTTTATTGATAGCTCACTTGGTGAGATACGGCGTTATGCGGCAGCAGATTTGATGGTATTAAAGGCGCTATGTCAGGCAATGATTGACTTGAATTATGCTAGGGTTAATGAGGCGCAGCAGCAAACGCTCATACATGAGATAAAATTGATTGAGCGTGCCGGCGCGGATAATTTAAATTACCATCAACTCGCTGATGATTTGACCGCAATGTGCCAACAAGCAGAGAAATTTATTATGAGTGAAAACGCCCAGCATCACTATTTCCATTATGTCAGTGATTTTGATGCCCATATTCGTCAGGCACTACAAGCCCAATCGAAACAAGTCAGAGCATAGTTGACACCTTTTATTACCCACTTGAGACTTTTTTATGGACCCTACGAGCAGCCTGACCATACTCGAAATTAGCGCGATATTTTTATCTATCACTGCCCTATTAACTTACGTTAACCATCGATTTATTGGCCTACCCACAACTATCGGTGTAATGGTTATCTCGATATTATTGTCGATCGGGGCGATATTTTTAGGGTTTTTAGGGTTTGATCAGCTTATTGATTATGAAGTCAGTTTATTAGGCCAGCTTGATTTCACTGAAGTCTTACTTGATGGCATGCTTTCTATGCTTTTATTTGCTGCCGCTTTGCACGTCAATATTGGTGATCTAAAACGTTATAAGCTGCCTATTGGTATTCTAGCTTTCATAGGTACCTTAGTATCAGCGCTGCTGATTGCAGGTGCTCTATATCTAATGTTGCCGCTGTTTGGTTTCGAGCTGTCTTTTTTATGGTGCTTACTGTTTGGCGCTTTGATATCTCCAACCGACCCTATTGCAGTGATGGGTATTTTAGCCTCTGCTGGCGCCCCAAAAAGCATAGAGACGGTCATCGCGGGCGAATCGCTATTTAACGATGGTATCGGCGTCGTCATCTTTGTACTGCTGCTCGGTATTTTATCGAGCGGTGATATCCCCACCGCCAATTATGTGGTGCACACCTTGGCAGTCGAGGCTGGTGGCGGTATTATTTTTGGCTTAGTACTTGGCGCGATTTTATATTACATGCTCAAAAGCATCGATAGCTATCAAGAAGAGGTTCTACTGACACTTGCTGGTGTCATAGGCGGCTATGCGCTGGCCAGTCATTGGCATTTATCGGGACCACTAGCAATGGTAATGATGGGGCTGATGCTTGGTAATCGCGGACGAGCACTGGCGATGAGTGATAAGACGCGCCATTATGTTGATTTGTTTTGGGAATTGATCGATGAGATTTTGAACGCAATTTTATTTGTATTAATCGGTCTTGAAGTGGTGATGATTGCTTATTCAGCCAATTTATTTATCGCTGGCGCTTTAACGATTGTGATTGCCTTACTTGCTAGATTTATTGTAGTCGGCATGACCACCAAAACCTTTCATCGACAGCTTGACTTGCCAGTAGGGGCTTGGAAGGTGCTAACATGGGGTGGACTACGAGGTGGTATTTCAGTTGCTTTAGTATTGCAACTCCCAACAGGATCTGAACGCGATATACTATTGGCCCTAACTTATGCAGTCGTTATATTTTCTATACTGGTACAAGGGTTAAGTGTAGGTAAGGTCGCCAAAAGCATTCGTACTGATGAGAAAACAGCCGATATATAAATCTTAGATTACATTATTTATAAAAAAGCCAGTTTAAGATAAACATCTTAAACTGGCTTTCTAAATTGTCATTTGAAATTAAGGAAACCTGATTAGATTAAACCCTTTCGTTTCATATTACGATAAACCACAATCACAATAATAATATTCGACACCAATATGGCAAGTTTGAACCAATCAAACGGGCTCACAATCAGATAGTAGAGTTCAATAGGAATAAATATTCCATAACCCAGTACCCCAAACCAGTAAGCCCATGTTTTATCTTGCCATAAGCCATACGCCTCGACAAAACGCAAACTGGCATAAGCAAAAATCAATAATAAGAATACCGACCAGTTTTTGCTTGCCATCTGTGCAATACGTACCGCACTGTCAACTTGCGGCGCTAATAACTGACCAAATACTTGTTGCCAAGAAGCCGTCGCCGTAATAAGCCAATGCTCAAGGTCGGTATGCCACGACCATAAAGCCAATGCACCTAGTAGTGCGCCAATACCTTTTACGACTTCATAGATTGCTACTGCTTTGATAGATTCGCTTGACGTCGTGCGAGGCCCATTGTGTCGTGGGTCTAAAGACGGATGGTTATCTTTTGATGAATTGCCCTCTGACGAAGACTCTAGACTATCATCCTGCCTAGGCAAATTAGCCAAAGAAAGTCTCCACAACGCGCCCTTGCAGTGTTTGGTTAAAGAATGGCGTATTTTTGCCGTTTGATAACATGGATTCGCTAGTCACCTGCCATTCAAGATTGGGATCAACCAGTACTGCGCCACCGATAGTCTCATATTGCTCGCTGATACCCGCAATTTTTGCAGGATTTAGACAGATTTTATCGACTAGCTGCTCAAGTGTTAACACCTCATCTTTTACTAACTGGCACGCCAGCGCCATAAAGGTATCAAAATTTGAGATACCGGGCGTACTTTCAGCAAATGGAGCTTTCTTCGCGGTACTGTTTAATGGCTCATGATGACTACAAATTGCATCAATTGTGCCATCTTTTAGACCACGGCGAATCGCTTGCTGATCAGTATTACTACGCAAAGGGGGTAATACATATGCTTGAGCATTAAAGCCTTCCAGATTATCATCGGTTAAATACAACTGATGCATTGCCACGTCACAAGTAACTGGTAAACCTTTATCTTTCGCCCAGCGCATCAGCTCAATTGACGACTTACAAGATAATTGGCTAAAGTGAGCAGCTATACCCGTTTCTTCCACCATAAGTAACTGCGTTGATAAAGCGACGGTTTCTGCAATCCAAGGAATACCCTGCAGACCATGATAAGAAGCGATATAGCCTTCATGTGCAACGCCATCACCAGATAGACTAGGCTCATCAGGATAAAAGAATACCTTCATGCCAAATGTCGCCGCATACTCAAGTGTACGTAAGAGCACTAAGTCGTTTTGAAAGGGTCTGCGAGCATTAGAGACAGCAATACAGCCACCTTTTTTAAGCCCTGCGATATTGGAAGGTCGCTCACCCTCCAAGCCAGCGGTCAACGCGCCCAAGATATGCAAATAAATCCCACCATCATCAAGCGCGCGCTCACGTAAGCCTTTTAAGAGCGAGCCATTTTCTAAAATAGGGTTGGTATCAGGGGGAATCACCACATGCAAAAAACCATTACCACGTGCTGCACGCCCTTCTGACTCTAACGTGCCATGCTGCTGTTGACCCGGCTCACGTAAGCGGGCACATAGATCAACCAACGGTGGTAATATCCATGTCTCGCGCTCGCTCGTCAGCTTTGCTAACTGAGCAGTGGCGATTTGTGACAGTGATTCTTTAAATACTTTTGGAAGTAAGTCGTGCATATGAACATCTGAATTCGTAATGTGAACCATGAGCGTTATTACCGTATCAATAAAATGGAATAAATAAGAATAAAACAGGCGAGCTAAATATTAATGACCAGTCGCTTGATGCGCGCGCTGACCTTCCATCGCAAGCGACAGTACCGCCATACGAATAGCAATGCCGTTATTAACCTGTTTTAAAATTACAGATTGCGCACCATCGGCAACGCTTGAGGCAATCTCAACACCGCGGTTCATCGGTCCTGGGTGCATAACTAGAGCATCAGGCTTAGCCAGTGCCACGCGCTCAGGAGTAATACCATAGTGCTTATAGTATTCACTCGATGATGCCAATAGTGGAGAGCCAATACGCTCATTTTGAATTCTCAAGCCCATAATGACATCACAGTCCGTCACGCATTCATTCATATTCTCATATACTTGCACACCAAAACGCTCAATCCCTTTTGGTAATAACGTACGAGGTGCACAGACACGAATGTCTTTTACACCCAATGTTTGTAGCGCACTGATGTCAGAGCGTGCTACTCGCGAGTGTTTGATATCGCCAACGATTGCAACCGACAGCGCTTCAAAAGGACGAGGCGCCTCACGGTGAATAGTTAGCATATCAAGCATGCCTTGCGTTGGATGCGCATGCCAGCCATCACCACCATTGATAATGGCAATATCTGGCGTCACTTCAGTCGCCATAAAATGTGCCGCACCTGATGCTGAATGACGTACCACAAAGATATCTGCCGTCATCGCTTGCAGATTCCATAACGTATCGCGTAAGCTCTCTCCCTTCTTGGTACTAGAGCGTTCGATATCGATATTTAATACATTAGCACCTAAACGTTTTTCTGCTACTTCAAACGTGGTACGCGTGCGCGTCGATGGCTCAAAAAACAGATTCATCACCGTATAGCCTTCAAGCTCAGGACGGTTAATCAGCTGTCCCTTATCATCAAAAAATGACTCAGCTTTAGCGATAATCGCCTGCAGCTGGGCTTTATCAAGACCTTCGATACCTAAAAAATGACGAATACTACCATCAGTATTGAGCTGCGGACGACTCAATGACGCATCAAGTTTTTCATGAATCGTATCAGGATCAAATCTTGCGTAGTCTGTCGGCGAGACGGTAGGTAGTGATTGGCTATCGATAGAATTTGACATAAGGACACGTCTTCATTAAGGGTTTGTATGATTTTATAAGAAGTTATCATTCGTTTTTTTAACGGTTTTGGCTCGATAATACGGCAGATATGCATACAGACAAGGACATTTTGCTGCTTATTTGCTACAATTTACCGCAATGATATAAGCAATATTAAAATAGATGCAGCTCTCATTTTAGAGAATAGCAGCACATCATTTGGCAACCGTCTCAAAAGACAGCCTCTTAAACCATAATTGAATAATAATAGTGTTAGTGTAGCTGATTTTCAGGTCAGGACAAAGACGCCTTAGTCAGTATTTAACAATATCTCTCATATCAATATAACGTAATCAATTCTTAAACACGCATTCCTTACTTAGCTTGTACCACTCTTTATCAGAATTATTCATTAGGAAACACTATGACAACCTTAGCACAGTATTTGAACACTAACGCCACCACTCCTGCCCTTAATGACGTTATCACTACCGTCACTGACGTCGGCAAGACCATCTCACAGCTCTTAAGAAAAGGCGCTTTAGCAGACATCCTTGGTGAAGCGGGTAATCAAAACGTGCAAGGTGAAGACCAGAAGAAGTTAGATGTATTGGCCAACGATTTATTATTAGATGCATTGGCACAAAACAGCCATTGTGCTGGTGTTGCTTCAGAAGAGCTTGATGACGCTACTCCTGCCAATGTTGATGGCAGTTTATTGGTCTTGTTTGACCCACTCGATGGCTCGTCTAATATCGACATCAATATGGCTGTCGGCACCATATTCTCGATTTTACCGTACCAGCGTCAAGGTCAAGTTAGTGAAAATAGCGACTTTTTACAAGCGGGTAATCAGCAGCTAGCAGCCGGTTACTTACTATATGGCACGTCTACCGTTCTCACGCTGACCATCACAGATAATGTAGTCATGTTTAGCCTAGATCCAGATACCAATGACTATGTATTGATAGAAGAAAATGTCACCATCGATGCCGATACTAGCGAATATGCTATCAATGCCTCAAACTACCGTTATTGGCGCGCGCCAATGCAGCAATATATCGATGAGCTTATCGCTGGCGAGACAGGCGTACGTGGTCGCGATTTTAATACGCGCTGGGTTGCCGCTATGGTTGGTGATGTTCATCGCATTCTATGCCGCGGTGGTTTATTCACATATCCCTTTGATACCAAATACGCCAATAAAGCAGGCAAATTACGTCTCATGTATGAAGCCAATCCCATGAGTTTATTAATTGAACGTGCTAGCGGCGGGGCAACGGATGCAGTCAATCGCATTTTAGATATAGAGCCGATTGACATTCATCAACGCGTGCCTGTAGTGCTTGGCAGTAAAAATGAAGTCGACTATATTAAAGAGTTGCATTTAAACTACAGTGATAAGTAAGCTAATCAAGAACATTTTGACAGCACCTATAAAGCCATATCACTCATCATTTTATAGGCGCTGTCTATATTTTATACTTTTTCTCTAAGCGATCTATTATGGTAGCAAACCCCACCGAGCTTATTACCTCAGATAAGAATACAACGGTCAAGCTAGTAAAGGCGTTATTGACGCAAGCTCGCCAACGTAACAAACATGGACAAACTGTCATTGAAGGTATTCATCTTATTGATGCTGCCCTTCGTAGTGATTATCCATTTGTGCAAATATTGCTAGCAGAGTCTGCACACCACCATCCTGAGGTGCAGCAAGTTCTCACTCGCTTGCCCACTTATACGCCTATCTTAACCTTGTCGGATGCGCTTTATGAAAGTATTCGTAGCTTAGGTACTGGGATTGATATTATGGCAGTGATTAAGATGCCAACCCCTAGCCTATCTATGATTCATGATGACTGCTTGATTCTCAATGACGTTCAAGATAGTGGTAATGTCGGCACATTACTGCGTACCGCAGCAGCTGTTGGAATCAAAAACATACTTTGCACCAGCGCTACTGCGCAAGCTTGGTCACCAAAAACATTACGGGCAGGAATGGGTGCCCAGTTTACCCTAAATATATATGAGGGATTAAGTGTACAAGAGGTTTTAGACCATGTGCAAACCCCTCTATTTGCCACCAGCTCGCACACTGATACCGTCATCTATCAGCATGATTTAAAAAAACCAATCGCTTGGATTATGGGACATGAAGGTCAAGGGGTTTGTGACGAGCTGATGCAGTGCGCAACCCCTATCGCTCTACCACAGCCCAATGGGCAAGAAAGCCTCAATGTTGCGATTGCAGGCTCGCTATGTTTGTATGAGACCTTGCGTCAAAGAAGTTATAGCTAATATCATTTAACTGAATCAGCAAGACGATTTTTAAGTCGAATATAAAAAAACCCGCAATCAATGATAGCGGGTTTTTTATTTTACTTTCACTAACCAGTACTTAGATTTTACTGGTCAGTTCAGGTAAGGCTGCAAATAAATCAGCTTCTAAGAAGTAATCGGCAACGCTAGCGATAGGTGATTCTGGGTCATTATTGATAGCAACGATGACTTTAGAATCTTTCATACCCGCTAAATGCTGAATAGCACCTGAAATACCAGCTGCGATATATAAGTCTGGTGCAACGATTTTACCCGTTTGACCAACCTGCATATCGTTTGGTACATAGCCTGCGTCGACAGCGGCACGTGATGCACCAACAGCAGCGCCAAGTTTATCAGCCAATGGCTCGATATATTTAGTGAAGTTTTCACCATTTGCTAGGGCACGACCACCAGAAACCACGATGCTGGCTGACGTCAATTCAGGACGATCAGATTTAGCCATCTCTTCGTTAACAAAGCTTGATTTGCCAAAATCTTGCACATTGTCAAGAGTTTCAACAGTGGCTGAACCACCTTCACTTGCTACTGGATCAAAAGCCGTCGTACGTACGGTTAATACCACTTTATCTTCTGTCGTTTTAACCGTTGCTGTCGCGTTACCAGCATAGATAGGACGCTCAAACGTTTGTGCATCTACCACAGCAGAGATTTCTGATAACATGCTCACATCAAGTAATGCGGCAACGCGTGGTAAGAAATTTTTACCAGTTGTTGTAGCAGGTGCAAGAATATGACTGTACTCACCAGCAATATCAGCGACCAACAGAGCTAAGTTACCCGCCAATTGATGCTCATAAGCTGCGTTGTCTGCTAACAATACTTTGCTAACGCCTGCTGCTTTTGCTGCTTCGTCAGCTGCTGCTTGCGCACCACTACCAGCGATCAATACATGAATATCACCGCCAATTTGCTGAGCAGCAGCGATCGTATTCAAAGTTGCCTTTTTTAGACTGGCATTGTCGTGTTCTGCATATACCAAAATTGCCATTGTTTTTGTCCTTTATTTATTCGTATCATCTATTCATGAGGTTGTTGGTATACAAAGCCCTATTATGTCCAAGTTCAATAAAACTTATTTAGGACATCATGGCTTTGCAGTAGATAGGCATTAGCAAAGTATTAAATGACTTTTGCTTCGTTTCTTAGCTTATCGACCAACTCATCAACTGAACCCACTTTGATACCAGCTTTACGCTCAGCAGGTGGTACAACTTTAATGATTTCTTGCTTAGATGCCATATCAACACCAAAATCAGCAGGTGTTTTTTCATCAAGCTGCTTTTTCTTCGCTTTCATGATGTTAGGCAATTTTGCATAACGTGGCTCATTCAAACGTAAGTCAGTAGTAATAACCGCTGGCAAATCAAGCGCAACCGTTTGCAAACCACCATCGATTTCACGCGTTACATTAACTTTATCGCCTTCAACCTTTACTTCTGATGCAAATGTACCCTGACCGATACCCATCAATGCCGCTAGCATTTGACCCGTTTGGTTATTATCATCATCAATCGCTTGTTTACCTAGTAGAATAATATCGGTAGCTTCAGATTCAGCGATATTTTTCAGGATTTTAGCGATTTGTAGAGGATAAGGTTTTGCATCAGTTACTACCAAGATACCACGATCAGCACCCAGTGCTAAAGCGGCACGAATCTGCTCTTGTGACTCTTTTGGACCAATTGAGGCAACGATGATTTCATCAATCACACCCGCTTCTTTAAGACGAACCGCTTCTTCTACTGCAATTTCATCAAAAGGGTTGATTGACATTTTAGTGTTAGATAAATCTACGCCAGAATTATCAGCTTTTACACGAACTTTTACGTTGTAATCAATGACACGCTTGACCGCTACTAATGCTTTCATACGTTCCTCGTTTATTAATGTTATGAATTAAAATTGCCAGTTAAGAACCAAAGGTTCATTTCTTTAAAATCGTCGTTCGAAATAGTACTCAAGGTTGATTGCTGCGTCAGCATCTATAATGTAATAAAAAATATCAGACCATAAACAATATACTGGCATCACACTCTCTATCTATAAAATCTGCCAAAGCTAAGCCAACCGTTATTATCAGACCTATGTATCTTGCGTGAGCTCAGCCTTAAGGTCAAGACAACGCCGTGAATAATGCGTCATAAATTTGTCACCATTCTACAATAAACAGTTTATAAGCGCCTAGTCACACCATTTTCTTATCATTATTCTTATTATTTTCTGATTTCTACAAGCTATCTAAGTCATTTATAACCGTTAATACAAACCAATACCATCTCGTTATTATAAGAATTAAATCAAAAAAAGATCATAAAAAAAGCAACCTGATCAGAGGTTGCTTTTTTTTAAAGTCTAAACAGTATTTTTATTGTTTTAACAAACAAAGGCATCAATGCATATTGATAATCTTACTGTCATTAAGCGCGCTGAAGAACAGCTTACTCAATGTCAAATGAGATTAGATAGCTTCGATTTGCTCAGCTTGTGGGCCTTTCTTGCCATCACCTAAGATGAAAGACACTTTTTGGCCTTCGGCTAGAGTTTTGAAACCACCGCCTTGGATAGCGCTGTAGTGAGCGAATACGTCTTGTCCACCGTTGTCTTGCGCGATAAAACCAAAACCTTTAGCTTCATTAAACCACTTTACAGTGCCTTCAACTTTATCTGACATAAATTTTCCTAACTCTTTAACTGTTGGCGAGACGTGTGTCATCACCGATTAATTGATATATACCTAAGTTTTTCTTGCAGAATGCGTGGGTAAAATCACTGAAACCTCTAATAGAGATCTTAATATTTTTACCCGAAGTCCTTTGAGTACAAGCTAATTATAACAGCTTTTTTTAAGTGCAACAGCTTAAATTGATGATTTTTGTAACCTATTTAAGTCAATTTTAAATAATTATTACTATTAACTACTTGAGACTTAATATGTTGATATGGAATGCTTTTTTTACCACTTACCTTTCAAGATTTACAAAGGACCTAGATATCGCGTTCAACAAATCGCAGTGATAAGAATTATATTTGCTCCTTTATTAAAAGCAAACTATAAAGTAATCGGCAACCACGGTGAGCTCAATACCAATAAACATAGCGCAAAAAATATCAGCGAAAATGACTGACTATAAGCGATATATTTAGCAGGTATGACCAAGTCTTTCGGAGAGTCAGGAATGCCTTTACGCTTCAATAAACGTGCGCCATAGATCCAGCCAAAGGTCGTATAAAGACCATAAGCCGCTGGGACAGCAACGGCTAGTGGTGTCAAATCAATCGTATATAACATCACTACTGAGATGAAAAACCATGAGGTATCTAGAATTGAGCTGATTTGAAAGAACTTAGAGTTAGGTAGTTTGCCACCAGTTTTTTTGAGCATCTCCCCTTCGATCCAAATCAAAACGGCAACGACAGCGCTCAGAGTAACGTATATGAATTGCGGTGTTAGCCAATCAGGATAAGATATTTGCACAACAGACAACCTATAATCTATAGAATAAAAGAATCCTTGGCATTTATATTGCAAGAATAAAAATAACAAGGATAAAAATAGAGATACCTATTTAACCGACTAAGCCGTTAATAGATATGATAATGCTTGCCTATATTAGGCAGCGAAGTCAGATTTTCAACCAACACAGACTGGCGATGATAAAAATATTTTATAAAACACCGCCTACTAAAAATAAGAAGCCCATGCTATCACTGATAACATGGGCTTCTTTAGACTGATTTCTTTACTAATTCATCAATAGCAAATTAGTTTTTGTCTTTATCGATGATTTTATTGCCGCCGATCCAAGGCATCATACCACGTAGCTTAGCGCCCGTGATTTCGATTTGATGCTCTGCATTGTTACGACGACGAGCCGTCATTGATGGATAGTTGGTTGCGCCTTCACTGATGAACATTTTTGCGTATTCGCCAGATTGGATGCGTTTTAGCGCATTACGCATGGCTTCACGTGATTGCTCATTAATGACTTCAGGACCAGTCACATATTCGCCATATTCAGCGTTATTACTGATTGAGTAGTTCATGTCAGCGATACCGCCTTCATACATCAAGTCGACAATAAGCTTTAGCTCATGTAAGCACTCAAAGTAAGCCATTTCTGGTGCATAGCCAGCTTCAGTTAAGGTTTCAAAGCCCATTTTTACTAGCTCTACTGCGCCACCACAAAGAACCGCTTGCTCACCAAATAGGTCAGTTTCAGTTTCATCTTTAAAGGTCGTTTCGATAATACCTGAACGTCCACCACCAACACCAGCAGCATAAGATAATGCTAATTGCTTGGCTTGACCTGACGCATCTTGATAGATAGCGATAAGATCTGGGATACCACCGCCTTTGGCGAATTCTGAACGAACGGTATGACCTGGTGCTTTTGGTGCCACCATGATGACATCAAGATCGCTACGTGGAACGACTTGGTTGTAATGAATCGCAAAACCATGAGCAAAGGCTAGTGTCGCGCCCTGCTTGATGTTTGGCTCAATCACGTCATTATAAAGCTCTTTTTGGAATTCATCAGGCGTCAAAATCATGATGATGTCAGCAGCTTTTACCGCCTCTTCTACTTCAGCAACTTTTAAGCCAGCATTTTCTGCTTTCTTCCATGAGCCAGAGTTAGCACGTAGACCAACCGTCACATCGACGTTTGAATCTTGTAGGTTAAGCGCGTGCGCATGACCTTGTGAACCATAACCAATAATGGCAACTTTTTTACCTTGTACGATTGATAGATCACAATCTTTATCATAATAAACGTTCATAAACAGAGTCCTTTTCCTAAATCATGGCGTACCATGGATAAATAAACACTTAAATTATAGTCACCTTATCGAAGTGATTGGTGAGATAAGCGCTATGTTGATGTTGAATAAATAAGTTTGAAATACTGTATTTTGAAGATCATAAACGCTGATTATAGGCTTAGCGTTTTGTCACCACGAGCAATACCAATGACGCCTGAACGCACTACTTCCATGATACGTTCGCGACCAATAACATCAATAAAACCATCGAGCTTAGCTTTATCGCCGACGATTTGAATCGTATATAAGTTGGCATTGACGTCAACGATCTGTGCACGAAAAATATCGGCACTGCGTTTGATCTCTTCACGTACACCGCCCGTCGCACGTACTTTTATTAGCATCAGCTCACGTTCGACGTGTACGGTATCTGAGAGATTAAGCACTTTAACCACTTCGATCAATTTATGCAATTGCTTGGTGATTTGTTCTATCTTTTCAGGTGACGTGATTGTCGTTACTGTCAGACGTGAAATACTTGGATCATCAGTAGGGGCGACGTTTAGCGTTTCGATATTGTAGCCACGTTGTGAGAACAAGCCGACTAAACGCGACAACGAACCCGCTTCGTTTTCCATCAATACCGAAATCAGATGTTGTTGTTGCATTAGGTACGCTCCCCTTTTGTTAACCACATATCACGCATCGTTTGCCCAGCGATTTGCATCGGATATACATGCTCATTACGATCGACGTAAACATCGATAAATACCAACCTGTCTTTTATTGCCATGGCTTCAGCCAATTGTGCTTCCATGGTCGCAGGATCAGTAATCTTGATACCGACGTGACCATAGCTTTCAGCAAGCTTGACAAAGTCTGGTAAAGAATTCATGTAAGAATGTGCGTGACGACCTTCATACAGCATGTCTTGCCACTGTTTTACCATACCCAACTGTGCATTATTCAAGTTTAGGATTTTAACTGGCAAATCATACTGCAAACAGGTAGACAGTTCTTGGATATTCATCTGAATAGAGCCTTCGCCAGTAATACAAACCACATCACGCTCAGGATTAGCAAGTTTGGCTGCCATCGCATACGGCAAGCCAACGCCCATAGTACCAAGACCACCTGAGTTCAGCCATTGACGTGGCTCATTATAGGTATAGTAAAGCGCGGCAAACATCTGATGTTGACCCACGTCACTCGTGATAATCGCATTACTATTAGTCACTTTATCTAAAGCTTGAACGACCGCTTGTGGCTTAATACCATTATCGGTACTGGTGTCATAGCGCAAACCATGACGCTTGCGCCACTCATTAATCTGTGACCACCAATCCAACAACGCCGGTTGGTCTAACTCTTTATCTTCGCCAATAATGTCTATCATGTCAGTAAGCACTGATTTCACATCGCCAACGATAGGAATATGAGCAAAGATCGTTTTTGAGATAGAGGTTGGGTCAATATCAATATGAATAATCGTCGCATTTGGACAGAATTTTTTGACGTTATTGGTCACGCGATCATCAAAGCGTGCCCCAACTGCCAATATAACGTCAGAATGATGCATGGTCATATTGGCTTCATAAGTGCCATGCATACCAAGCATACCCAAGAACTGCTCATCAGAGCCAGGGAAAGCACCCAAACCCATTAAGGTATTGGTGACTGGTAGGTTTAAACGATGAGCAAGCGCCGTTAATTCTTTATAGGCATTACCTAAAACTACACCGCCACCAGAGTAAATAATCGGGCGCTTAGCCGCAAGTAAGGTTTCAACCGCCTTTTTGATTTGACCACTATGACCTTTTAATGACGGCTGATATGAGCGTATAAATACCTCTTTTGGATATTCATAAGCAAATTTTTCGCTAGGCGCAGTCATGTCTTTTGGCACATCGATGACAACAGGACCCGGACGTCCAGACTGGGCAATATAAAAGGCTTTTTTGACAATCATTGGGATTTCGCTAGCATGGCGAACTTGAAAGCTATGCTTCACGATTGGGCGTGATACACCAATCATATCGGTTTCTTGGAAAGCATCTTCACCGATCAGACTACTAGGCACCTGACCTGCGATGATCACCATCGGTACAGAATCCATAAAAGCAGTGGCAATAGCTGTCACTGTATTGGTCGCACCAGGACCTGAAGTCGCTAGCACCACACCCGTGTTGCCAGTTACTCGTGAATAAGCATCTGCCATGTGACCTGCGGCTTGTTCATGACGTACCAGAATATGCTCAACATTGTCTTGTTGAAATAAGGCGTCATAGATATGAAGGACCGCACCGCCTGGATAACCAAAAATGTATTTGACGCCCTCATCCGTTAGTGCTTGCACCAACATCTCAGCACCAGATAGCATGACAGGCTCATTGCTTCCTTCGGCAAGGCGTTGCTGCTTTTCAGGGAAATTCTTGGCAGCATGACCCGTTTGGGTATGTCCAGTCATATTCGGACTTTGCGTGGTTTGCGTCACTGTCGTCACCTTTTTTTGTGGCAAGAATATGTGCCCGCTACGTCTAAGTTACGCTGTGTTATAGGACAGCATATTACTCAAACATAGCAATATATTTAAGGTCAGCTTTGCGACAGGGTTTTATCGATATACAGTGACAAGATGCGAGTGCATCTATAAAAGAAGCTTATTATTTGTAGTGCATACAAGGTTGCGCTAATGAAAAACAGACGGATACATAATGATAGAACAAATCTCAAAGCTTATATTTTATAGCTTATATCATGTTATATGATTACGAAATCTTATAACCTGTTTGATGAGGAGATGTTAAAAACACACATGACACTCTATTTTTACAACAGCAAAATCTTACGAGACACAGTAATAAGTTTATCTTAGTCATTGTAGACAGATAAGTCCGGAGACAATAAATATAGATTTGAATAGCATTCTTACAAGCGCTATTTATTTTATATCATTGTCACAAAGATAATAAGGCTAAGCAAGCTACCGATAAGCAACCCGTAGTCCTTATTTTCAAGTGCCACGGCAATATCATAAAAGCCGCTCACTGACCAATCAACTGCTATTATATTCGATGGTTTGTGAGCTATTGTCAAGAAAAACTTCTAAACCCTATCCCCAACTATTGGTTATTAAACAATGTACATTCATAAGTATTATTTGCTAGAATCAAGCCATTATGTATTTATATTGTTATCGATTCTATTAACCCTTATGCTTAACTGAACGATAGCTGTATTTTTTACCCATTAAGAGGGCTGTTACTATGGCACAAGCGTCTACGATAAGCACTGCTACCAAACTACTTATCAGTGTCAGCACTGCGTGTATGTTCATACTACCAATGAGCGCCACTCATGCCATTCAGGTATACAAATCTATTGGCGCACATGGCGAAGTCAAGTACAGCCAATATGCGCCGCAAAATGGTAGGAATATCGAAGTTATCGAGTTTCGTAGTGACGGTAGACAGAGCAATGCTGGACAGCTGGCAGGTAAAACCGAAGCCTATCAAAGTGCGCCGCAAAGCGCAGAAGAACAGCGCGTTGCCCAATTAGAAGCACGCATCAAAGAGCAAGAAGCCCAAGCGAATGCCCAGCGTTGTCAATCGTTACGCAATAATTTAACCAATCTAAATGTGGGCGGACGTATTTATGAGATGGATGCCAATGGCAAACGTCAATATCTAGATGGTCGTGAGATTGAGCTTAAGCGTGAACGTGTTCAACAAGCCATTACCCAGTATTGTGGCTAATCTTCAATTTGGTGTTTAAACACATTTAGCTGAGGTGACATTAAATCGTTAAAGGCTATCTGTTATGAGATGCATCACATGACGGATAGCTGCTGGCATATCTTGAGCTTGCAGACCTCGCTGCCCCACCAATAATAAATTATCATCGTTATTTCTCGTCTGGTTGACTAAAACATCGCCTGCTAATCCATGGATAACGACTGCTTGGTGCAAACTGCGTAGTTCATGTTTTAAATCATCCTGTGCCCATAGTCCAGTAATGACACCTGTAAGTACATCACCCATACCAGCGGTCGCCATGCCAGCATTGCCCACACCGCACACATAAACATGCGGTTGCGCTGATTGCTGCTCCAGAATTAACGACCCTGCTCCCTTTAACACCCAATCACCGCCATAAATTGCTGCGCACTCTGTTATTGCAGCCAATCTATCATTTTCTATCTCATTTACCTTTTTATTCAATAATCTAGCAGCTTCCCCACTATGTGGCGTTAAACACACTTGATAATTTTTACTATGTGTTTTTAGCTCGGCTATCAGCATATGGTTTTCCCGATGCAATGATGCCAAATGATAGAGACCGTCAGCATCAATGATTACGGGCTTACCTGCTGCTACCGCAGTCTGCAGATATTCAGTAAATAGCAATTTTGCTTTTTCATCACGCCCTAGGCCCATACCAATAGCAACCACACTGGCCTCTTTAATTAGGCGTTTTACTCCTTTGGTATCATGCAAATCCATGCTCATTGCATCTGCTAGCGAGGTTAATAACGCCCCATGGTAAGCCTTATGGCAGGCAACTGTTATTTTACCACTGCCCGTCGCCATCGCGCTCGATGCCGATAATATGGCTGCTCCGCCCATGCCTTGTGAGTTATCAATACGATTGCCGCCAATGATTAATACATGCCCATAGCTGCCTTTATGGCTGTTTTGCCTGCGTGGCTTTAATCGATAAGGCGAATTAATAAGGGTGGCGATAGGAATAAGCGCGTTATCATTTGCTAGATGGGGTATCAGCGGTATATCAATCACGGCGCCGCTATAATCGAGCCCGGCTTTGGTATGCAGACCAAATTTACGTGCGATCAGACATAAGGTCACATCTGCGGCTATCGCAACACGCTCAAATACCTGACCAGTAGAGGCAACCAAGCCACTTGAGATATCAACCGCGATGACCAATGCTTTAGCATGCTCTGCTGCTTTGTTAAAAGCGCAAATTGCTTGCTGATAAATATCGCTCGCTGCACGATTGAATCCAATACCAAATATCGCATCGATATAAACATCCGCCGGCAAAGCGCTCATGCTTCTATCATCGATATTTTCAAAACATCGATATTTACAATCAGCAGATAGTGCCAGCTGTAACGCCTTTGTCGCATCAGCAATTGGATTTTTACTATCTTCATTAAAACTTTCTATATTATCTTTTATAACAAAATCTTGTTTCTCAAAGCCAACCGTAATGATTTGTACTTGCCAGCCTCTCTGCTGTAAATAATACGCAACAAGCCACCCATCGCCACCATTATTACCTTTTCCGACCCAAACACTGACACGGCACGGACGATTAACAGGACGAGAGGCAATGCCCTGCTTTGCTAATTGCTCATTCAAACATTTTTCTTCATAAAGTATCTCAATATGCTTCACCATTTGCCAAGCCGCTTGTTGCATTAGAGCAAAGCTGTTATTGCCTTGTGCAAACCATGCTTGTTCCATCGCATAGAGCTGCTTGCTGCTATATAGAGCGATAGGCATGGTAGTTTTCGATGACAATTCATTTGACGTTGGCATGACTAACCCTCGATTATTCTTATAAGATTTGGCTAAGCTTCTGACTTATTATCAGTACAAACCAAAATTGATGTATGTATTTGCTGCTATTGACTTTAAGGTCAATTAATTAGGTTTAATCTATATAAATCTATATTTATATGGATTTATTCACTTTGATACTTGCGCTCTTCGCTCACTGGCTTATCATATCCATATTCACATTATCATTGATCGTCAGATATGAGCAATAAATCTCAAACAAACTCTCAAACGCAGATGCCATCATTACCTACTAGCGTCACTGCTAAAAAGATTGCTATCAATAATACGCATGATTTTACTACTACAGCAGATATTAAACACTGGATTAAAGAGACAGCGCAATCGTTAGGGTTTGCAGATTGCGGCTTTTTATCGGTACATCACCCTTTGTTTGTTAAGCAGACTGAACAGTTAAAGCAGTGGTTGGCCAAAGGCTATGAAGCACAATTACAGTTTATGCACAGCAATCATCATCTGCGTGCACACCCTGAGCAACTGGTAGAAGGCGCAAAAACCATTATTAGTGTGCGTATGGATTATCTCACTCAAACCCCAACACCACGTACTGTGACTGACAATAATTATCCTAACCAAGGTATCATTGCTCGCTATGCAAGAGGGCGCGACTATCATAAAACCATGCGCAGTCGCCTTAAGCAGCTGGCGTTAAAAATCGAGGCGATGCTTCCTGAATGGCGACATCTAGATATTGGCGCTGACACAGATTTTATTTTTAGACCTTTTAGTGACTCAGCTCCTATCTTTGAGCGACCGATTGCTGATGCTGCGGGTCTTGGCTGGACTGGCAAGCATACATTACTCATAAACAAACAAGCCGGCTCGTTCTTTGTGCTCGGAGAGCTGTTTATGAGCCTTGAACTACCTGACGATGAGCCAGTTAAAGAGCATTGCGGCAGTTGCAGCGCCTGTATTGATATCTGTCCCACTCAAGCCATTGTCGCCCCTTATGAGCTTAATGCGTCAGCTTGCATCTCTTATCTTACGATTGAACATGACGGTATTATCGATGAAAAATACCGCCGCGCTATTGGTAATCGTATCTTTGGCTGTGATGATTGTCAGCTGATTTGCCCATGGAACCGTTATGCCAATCTGACGCCCGTAGAGGATTTTGCGCCAAGGCATCGCCTTGATAGCAGCAGTTTGCTGGAATTGTGGCAATGGCAAGAAGCAGAGTTTATGAAAAAGACCGAAGGTAGCCCACTTAGACGCACCGGTTATGTGAATTTTCTGCGTAATATCGCTATCGGTCTTGGCAATGCCACTGGTAATCAAGAAATCATCGAAGCATTACAAGCAAAACTGGGGCTACATAACACTATGCTTGACGAACATATAGATTGGGCGATCGCTGAACAGCGTCATAAATTGGATATCTTACTTATTAATAATTAGAAGCCTAATTTTTAACTCTATATTTTATACATAAAAAAACACCTCATATTTTGAGATGTCTTTATACAGCCATATTCTAAGTATCCAAAATACTATGAGTGTTTCGATACTTATAACGACTTAAAAAATGATAACTATTTAGGAATACGTAGTACTTGACCAGGATAAATCTTGTCTGGGTCAGACAACATCGGCTTATTGGCTTCAAATATCTTCATATAATCACCAGTTGAACCATAAACATCTTTTGCAATTTTAGATAAGCTATCACCAGATTTTACAGTGTACATAGTCGACTCAGGTGACTGCTCTTCAATATCGATATTATCAATGACTTTAGCCACGTTTTGTACATTACCGATGGCAATAATAGCTTTTTCGCGATCAGCTTGAGTCTTAGCTTTACCGCTAATTTCTGCAGTATCGGTTGACCCATTATACTTAATCTTTAAATCACTAATATTTAGATTTTGCTGCTGAATACGACGAAGTAAAATATTGGCTACTGATTGCGCTGAAGGCTCAGTACTCTGTACTGGTGTATTAGCGTCTGCTTTGGTTTCTACTTTAGCGTCATGCTTGGCGTCATCACGATTAAAGATTTTATCACCAATGTCTTTTGCAAAACTGAACATACCCATATAACTGCTCCTTAAAATATTATTAATTATTATGCATCATTGTTGTTTCGATGATAACGCATATCGGTTATCACCCTTTTTTGCTTACCATTATGAGTATAAGCAAAGCCATGAGCGATAAATAGTAAGAGTATGTTGAGTAATGTTGATTTGGCGTAGCCAATGTTAACGCTAATATTAAATCAGTTGTTATAAGTGTAATAACAATAAAGAGAAATGATAAACATAAAAAAACCGCCTATCTATCAAGATAAGCGGTCATATCGAACTTATTGAGCAAGTCGCTAATTATAGCTGTGCTTGTACGTAGTCGATTGCTTTTTGAACAGTCGTTAATTCTGCTGAATCTTCGTCAGGAATTGTGATGCCAAAATCGCTTTCAAATGACATAACCAACTCAACTAAATCCAGTGAATCAGCGCCTAAGTCTTCCATAAATGAAGCATCGTTGTTGATGTCTTCAACATTCATACCTAGTTGCTCAGCTACGGCAGCTTTAACTCTTTGCTCGGTATCATTACTCATGTAGATTTCTCCTTTTTGATCTATTATTTTGACAAACTACTATAATCACGTGGTTAGCCACTATAGCATTGTATATAAATGGGATTATCAGATCCATATAGCCATCTGAGTGTACTATAACAAGTTATACATTCTGTACTAATATCTAGTAAAGCCTTGCTATCATACATGGCTTTGACTTAAAAGTATTCGACATTATAGCACCCTTTATTATAGTTTACACTCGTTCACACAGTTTTTTATTATAAGTATGTAACGCTTGGGATTCAGCACTAATTGCTATCGCATGTAGGAAAAATCCGACAGCAAACTGCTACATATACATGCCGCCATTGACCGGCAAAACAGCACCTGTGATATAACTGGCTTCATCGCTTGCTAAAAACAGTACAGCAGCAGCGATATCCTCTGGCTGACCAAGACGGCTGATAGGTACAGCATCTAACATTGAGTTCAATAAACGCTCATCAAGCTCGTCCGTCATATCGGTTTCAATCAAACCTGGCGCCACACAATTAATGGTAACTTGACGTGAGCCAATTTCGCGCGCTAGCGTACGGCTAAAACCTTCGACGCCAGCTTTAGTCGCCGCATAGTTAGATTGACCTGCATTACCCATTTGGGCAACCACAGAGGTGATGTTGATAATACGACCACGGCGTGCTTTCATCATGCCACGGATAGCACGTTTGCTCATACGATAAACAGAGGTTAAATTGGTATCTATGACATTGTCCCAATCTTCATCTTTCATACGCATCAATAAGCCATCTTGAGTGATACCAGCATTATTTACCAATACTTGAACAGCACCATAGACGCTTTCTATCTCTTCAAATAGCTTGTCAATCTGCGCAGTATCGCGTACATCTAAAACACGACCAATACCGCCACTATCATTTAGATAGTCATCAATTTGTGCAGCACCTTTTTCGGTGGTGGCTGTCCCGATGACGAAATGTCCTTCTTTAGCAAAGCGTTTGGCGACGGCTTTGCCGATACCGCGGCTTGCGCCTGTGACTAATGTGATCGTACGGCTCATGATAATACCTCCAGCAATTTATCTAGACGAGCGGGCTTGTCAGTCGGATAGCTCATAATTGGATGCGCTTGACGCTTCGCCAAATTACTCAAGACGTTACCACTACCACACTCAATTAAAATGTTAATTTGTTTATCTGCCAGCTCTTGCATGGTTTTTGACCATAGTACTGGCTGACTTAGTTGTTCGGTTAATGCCTCTTTGATACCTGCCGCACTGGTTTCAACACGTGCATGACGATTTTGAATCACAGGAATCGTTGCTTGATCAAACTTAATTGCGGCAAGTTCTGCTGCCAACGCTTTACTGGCCGGCTCCATTAAAGCACAGTGTGACGGCACACTTACCTTTAATGGAATGGCTTTTTTGCCAGTATTTTGTACTTTATCAATGACTGCATTAACGCCTGCAGCATTACCAGAAACCACAACTTGCCCTGGGCTATTAAAATTTGCTGCACCAACAATCGCATCATCTACATGCTCAGTTGCTTGCTCACACAAATTTTCGACTCGGTGATCTTCCAAACCTAGTACTGCTGCCATAGCCGTATCAATACCCACTACAGCGTCTTGCATCAATTGACCACGCTTATGTACCAGTTTCACGGCATCAGCAAGTGACAGCACGTTAGCTGCGCAAAGGGCGCTATATTCGCCAAGGGAATGACCAGCTAGGTAACAAGGCTTATCCTTTATTTTTTGTTGTAAGATGCGCCAAATAGCGATACTAGCGGTCAATAACGCAGGCTGTGTATATTGCGTTTGATTAAGTTTTTCTTCATCTTGACAGATTGCCCACAAATCTTCGCCTAATGCCACACTTGCTTCAGTAAAGGTTTCAAGAATTTCAGGATAGGTATCAGCAAGCTCGCTTGTCATACCGACTACTTGTGAGCCTTGCCCAGGAAACAGTATTGCAATACGGGTTGGTTGTTTTTTTATCATATCGGGTACAGAGCCCATAACCAATATTCCTTATTTGATTGGAAACACCCCTAGCGTGAATGGGGCTAATCGTAGAGTTAAAGACTATAATAGGATATTAATTTTATAGAGCCGTTACTGTCACTAGTCCTTTAAGACAGCATACTCTTATGAAACTATACACTGACATCAGTAATTAACAAAGCTGCTAAAAAGTTAATTATTTATCTCGCTTCGATAAATCCTATGATGTGACTTATACTAGATAGCTAGAATAGCTAATTCTTCATAACTGATGCGTTAAAACGGCCGTCAACAGCTAGCGGTCAATAAACAGTCAATAAACAGTCAATAAACAGTCAATAAACAGTATTAAAAACTAATAATGAAAACTATTACTAAAAAACCCATAGCAAAAAGCCAAGTTATCTAGCCACATAATATATGATAGCGAAATAACTTGGCTTTCATTAGCTCAAACCAATTGCTGAATAATAGCCTGATAAAGAACATCGACAGTCATAAAAACCATCATCATCTTTAGCAGCCATCAAATAACAATAAATTAAGCGTCTTGACTTACTTTAAACAACTGACGACCACGATAAAAACCATCTTTGGTCATGTGATGACGACGATGTTTTTCACCAGTAGTAGCATCAACGCTTATTTCAGCGATTTCCATGCGATGATGTGAACGGCGCATGTCACGACGTGAACGACTTTTACGACTTTTTTGAACGGCCATGATATAGCTCCTATACTTAAAAGGGATAAGCTTGAAATTCAGCTTTAATCGACACTGACAGAGGCTATATAATCACAACAACCTAAGTCTTACGCATCATTAGTTAAATAGATTGCCACGTATTAAAGTGTTGATTACGTCTAAAATCTATAGTTAGTCTGCAAGGTTAGCTTCTCTCTGCCAATGGCAGATTGCTAGAATGCAATAAACGGGACATTATACGCATGTTCAACGGATTAATAAAGCCCTGCTTTTCACTCTTCTGCATAAAGCTGGCAAAAATATAATAGAACATATCTTTTATCAATGCCGTTTATAGCGTTATAAGTTACCTTTCAAAGATGCTAAAGCAGCAAAAGGATTTTCAGTTTCTTCTTCTTCAGGTATTTCACCAAACTGCTCAACACTCATTTCACAGTCATCATGCTTTGGCGCCATTGGCGTTTTGAGCAAAATTTCATCTTCTACCAATTTTTTGAATGGTAATAGTCGCTCTGGCGATTGCTCAGTGACAATTTCGTCTAACAATAAATAATCTTGCTCTTCATTAACTAGGCGTATTTGGCTTTCATTATCAAGAAGCGCAATATCATACTCATCACTCAAATCAATAGCAATCGGCTGCAGACAGCGCTGGCAAGTCAGCCAGACTTCACCAGTCAATGTGAAAGCCAAATGCAGTACATTGTTGCGACGATACAGAGTGGTATTTAGCACAATATTTGATTGTTCATGCTCGCTAGCTAAAATAGTCGCAAGACGCTCAAAAGAGCTGGGAGCTTCTTCACCTGCCCATTCAAAGCCAGTGTCTTCCCACTTATTTAAAGAGATGTTATCAGGCATGCTGGTTGACGTAGGCACTTGTACTTTACTAGCATGAAGCGCTGACGGCTTGTTATCTTGGGTGCTTGACATACGCGGCCTCATTGATCAAAAACGGTGTATAATATTGCCTGCCATACTAACGGAAAGCGCCCTGTTGCGCTAGCGCTAGTATGTTAATATTTTTTGGCAATTTCCTTGTCATTGTTTACCTAAAGAGATAGGACATCCTGCTCTATCATCCTTTACTTGGTTAAAGTTTTATTTATGATATCGCCTACCTTTTCTCCTGATTTTTCCAATTCATTATCTACTATTGATGCCAAAAATTTATTACACCGTTTGAATGAATTGCAAAGTCAGAAAACAAATCTTACTGAACACAGTATCAATCTTGAGGCAGATTCCTCATTAAAAAAACTGGCATTACAGTGGCAATATTTGGCTAATAACTATTTGATTCATTCTGCTAAAGAGATCAAGATCATTGAGCCTATCAAAGTATGCGAATTTATTCAAAACAGTTTAACCGATCTTAATTTTCAAAATGAATTATCGTTTGAAGGTATTGAGCAAGCACTGACTGATTGGCTTATTAATCTATTTAATCATTTATTTATCAGCAAACAGGTTATCTTGGTTCGTAGCACTGGCGAGCCCGAATACTTTCCTGCCCAGAACAATCAACCCGCAAGAATTGAGTTTGCTCATGGATTTTTTGCTAGTGCATTGCATGAAATCAGCCATTTTTGTATGGCAGGTGAACGACGTAGACAACTACCTGACTTTGGCTACTGGTATGCACCTGACGGACGCTCACCGGCTCAACAACAGGCATTTGAACGTGTTGAGGTTAAGCCACAAGCTATAGAGTGTTTGTTTACGTTAGCTTGTGGACGACCTTTTCAAGTATCACAAGATAATTTATCTGCAGATTTTGATACCAGTGGTAGTACTTTTGCTCAAGATGTTTATCAACAAGTTCAAGCATATATTACTAAACCAGATACCTTACCATCTGATGCTAAAACCTTGCTACAAGCTTTACTCACTATCTGCGCCGTATCTTAGCTAAAACCTACAATGTAAGATTTTTTATTATCGTCATCAAAACTCATTACACGACTGGCTATTGTTAACGATTTTATACTCACGTTAACGCCTTGCCCATAAACTTATATTTACTTTACGCTATACTACTTGATAAAGCCGTATTTTAATCTTTAGTACAAAAAGCAAAGTTCATCAATCAAATTCTAATAATTATAAAATAAGGAATTATTATGCAAGTATTTTATATTCATCCAGAAAATCCACAGCCACGGCTGATTGAGCAAGTAGCAGATTTATTACGTAAAGATCAATTGATTATTTATCCGACTGATACCAGTTACGCTTTCGGCTGTCGCTTGGGCGCAAAAGATGCCTTGGAGAAACTAAAACAAATACGCGCACTTGATGATAAACATCAATTCACCCTACTTTGCCGTGATCTAAGTGAGATTGCGAATTATGCTGCAGTAGACAATGTCCAATTTAAACAGCTCAAAGCGCATACACCAGCACCGATTACCTTTATTTTAAACGCGACTAAAGATGTCCCTAAGAAGCTGGCACATGCAAAGAAAAAAACCATTGGTATTCGTGTTCCAAGTAATGCTATTGCCCAAGCTTTATTAGAAGCGATGGATGAACCTATTTTGACCAGCTCATTAATACTACCGAATCGTGATGATATATTAGATGACCCTTTCGAGATCGAAGAATTATTAGGCAATAAGATAGATGGGCTCATTAATGCTGGCATTAAAACCACCAAACTCACGACCATCGTCGATATGACCAGTAGCCAGCCAGAAATCATTCGGCAAGGTGCTGCTGATGTGAACTCATTGCTGTAGATAGATATTTACTGCAATTGAGTAAATATGCACTTCCCTAACGATCATACAAAAATTTAAACGAAAAAAAGCTCCAATTGAATTGGAGCTTTTTTATGTACATATTTTGGTTATTGTAAAATTAGTCGCGATCAACCAATTCTACATAAGCCATAGGCGCATTGTCACCATCACGGTAACCACATTTTACGATACGCAAATAACCACCTGGACGAGCTTGGTAACGAGGACCAAGAGTACCAAATAATTTGCCTACCATAGCTTTGCTACGCATACGGCTAAATGCCAAGCGACGGTTAGCAACGCTGTCTTCTTTAGCCATAGTGATCAATGGCTCAGCAACGCGACGTAACTCTTTTGCTTTTGGTAAAGTTGTTTTGATCAGTTCATGCTCAAATAATGAGTTGGTCATGTTCTGAAACATTGCCTTACGATGACTGCCGGTACGACCCAGCTTGACTCCACTCTTACGATGGCGCATAGTCAAAAATCCTTAAAGTTTAACGGCTACGATAAGAAAAGCGATCATCAACACGTAAATCAGCTGGTGGCCAGTTATCTAGGCGCATACCAAGCTCCAAATCTTTAGACGCTAGTACGTCTTTGATTTCTGTCAATGATTTCTTACCAAGATTTGGGGTTTTTAGAAGTTCAGTCTCTGAACGCTGTACCAAATCACCGATATAGTAAATGTTTTCAGCTTTTAAGCAGTTGGCTGAGCGAACCGTTAGTTCAAGATCGTCCACAGGGCGTAATAGCACCGGATCAACCTCTTCTTTTTCTTTCACAGGCTCAGGCGCTTCTTCAGCTTCTAGGTCAACAAAGATAGAAATCTGTTGTTGTAATATAGTGGCTGCTTTACGAATTGCTTCTTCTGGATCTATAGTGCCATTTGTTTCAAGCTCAATGATAAGACGATCAAGATCGGTACGTTGTTCTACACGTGCGTTCTCAACCTGATAAGCAACACGAAGCACAGGACTAAAACTTGCATCAAGTTTTAAGCGTCCAATCGCTTTAGTATCACCATCTTCACGGCGCTGGTTTGCTGGCTCATATCCACGACCCATTACTACGCGCAAACGCATCTTTAGATGACCACGATCACTCAATGTACCCAATACCAATTCTGGATTGATGATGTCCACATTGTGCGGTAACGTGATGTCTGCAGCAGTAATAGTGCCTGGACCTTGTTTATCCAAGGTCAAAAATACTTCATTTTGGTCATGAAGGGTGATTGCTAAGCCTTTTAAGTTCAAAAGCAAATCAAGCACATCTTCTTGTAGTCCTTCAAGCGTTGAGTATTCATGGTCAACACCATCAATCTCAGCTTCAATGACTGCAGCACCAGGTAATGAAGATAACAAGATGCGACGTAAGGCATTACCCAAGGTATGCCCAAAGCCGCGTTCTAACGGTTCGAGCGTGACTTTCGCAATCGTTTCATTAACCGTATCCACGTTGATGGCGTTCGGCGTTAGAAACTCAGTTGCATTTAGCATCATGATGTCACCTCGATTTATTAAACTGGTTTAATTAACGTTAATTGCTCAATGCCATGTGAACAGCATCGAGCAGTACGTTACTTACTTAGAGTATAGCTCAACGATTAAGCTTTCGTTGATTTCAGCAGGTAGATCAATACGATCAGGCGCTTTTTTGAACGTGCCCTGTAGCTTGCTGTGATCAACATCTAGCCATTCTGGAATACCACGTTGGGTAGCCAGCTCAATTGCGTTTTTAATACGTAATTGCTCGCGAGACTTCTCTTGGATAGCGATGACATCACCATCTTGCAACTGAATTGATGGAATATTCACACGAATAAACTCATCACGGCCAGCTTTTTTCACCATAACAGTACGATGGCTAACTAGCTGACGTGCTTCAGCGCGCGTAGAGCCAAAGCCCATACGATATACTACGTTATCAAGACGACTCTCAAGCATTGCTAACAAGTTTTCACCAGTAGCGCCACGCTTACGAGCAGCTTCTTTGTAGTAGTTTGCAAACTGACGCTCTAATACACCGTAGATACGCTTAACTTTTTGTTTTTCACGTAACTGTAGAGAGTACTCTGAGCTTTTGTTACGGCTAACACCATGTTGACCAGGTGGACGAGCCGATTTTTTCGTTTTTACGTCGTATGGTTTAACACCAGACTTAAGACCTAAGTCAGTGCCTTCACGACGTGATAATTTGAGTTTTGGTCCAATATAACGGGCCATTGTTATGTCTCCTATAAGCTTCTATTATAAAAAGCTTCGTCTTTAATATTAGACGCGGCGCTTTTTCGGCGCACGGCAACCATTGTGTGGGATTGGGGTTACATCAGAGATGCTGTTGACTTTATAACCCAATGCACCTAGTGCTCTTACCGCAGACTCACGACCCGGTCCTGGTCCTTTGACCAAAACATCGATGTTCTTAACACCATATTCTTGAGCCGCTTTACCAGCGACTTCAGCTGCAACCTGAGCTGCAAATGGTGTAGATTTACGTGAACCACGGAAGCCTTGTCCACCTGAAGTGGCCCAAGCCAATGCATTACCTTGACGATCGGTAATCGTAACAATGGTGTTATTAAAAGACGCATGGATATGGGCAATGCCCTCCGATACTGAACGACGAGCCACCTTTTTGCGACTGCGAGTGTCTTTTGCCATCTTTTAGCTTCCTAAGTTAATTATCTTTTGAGAGGGCGTGTCGGACCCTTACGAGTACGAGCGTTGTTCTTGGTGTTTTGACCTCTGACTGGTAAGTTACGACGATGGCGGATGCCACGGTAACAACCAAGATCAACCAAGCGCTTGATATTCATTGACACTTCACGACGAAGATCACCTTCAGTCATGTATTCTGCAACTTGTGCACGGATAGCATCTAACTGTGTATCATCTAACTGACTGACTTTAGTACTAGGGGCAATGCCAACTGCTTCTAAGATTTTCTGAGCAGTGGTACGACCTACACCAAAGATGTAAGTTAGTGAAATAACAGCATGCTTATTATCCGGAATGTTTACGCCGGCAATACGAGCCATTGATTTCTCTCCATTAAAGAAAAATACCCTTATTGATTAAAATAAAGTGTTATTTTTCAGATTTGTTGCTGTCAATACTAAAGCTTTTATAATTATTATCGCTGCTTCGAGTTGGTAAACCAATCTATTCATTGATCATTTCATAAAAGATTTTGCATAAACTACGGCAAGTGGCGGATGATATCGCATCCGCCGTCATTTTTCAAGTATTAATTTAATAAGCAAACCAATCACTTAAAACTGACTTGCTTAAATTATTAACCTTGGCGTTGCTTGTGGCGAGGTTCTGCGGTACAAATGATATGTACACGGCCTTTACGGCGCACAACTTTACAGCTACCACAAATCTTTTTAACTGATGCTTGAACTTTCATAGCATACTCCTTTGAGATATCGTACCGCTCATTTAAGATTGAGTGGGCGATTGAATTAACGTCTGATCATGATATTGATGGGTCATCAAATGCGCTTGAATCTGCGAGATGAAGTCCATTACCACAACCACCATAATCAGTAACGACGTACCACCAAGTTGAAACGGCACACCAAACGATGACTGCACGACCATTGGCATTAAACAAATAACCGTCATATATATCGCGCCAATGAAGGTCAATCGGTTTAATACATGATCGAGGTAACGCTGAGTTTGTTGTCCTGGGCGAATACCTGGGATATACGCACCACTACGTTTAAGGTTTTCAGCCACTTCACGCGGACTAAATACCAATGCCGTGTAGAAGTAACAGAAAAAGATAATCATTGCACCAAATAGAACGAGATACAGCGGCTGTCCTGGGGACAACACCAATGCCATATTTTGCAATATCTTTTGCGTCAAGGTAGGATCAGGCGATTGACCAACCCACTGCCCTAAACTTGCAGGAAACAATAGCAATGAGCTAGCAAAAATAGCAGGAATAACCCCTGCCATATTTAGTTTCAACGGCAAATGTGATTGCTGCTGAGCGTAAATCTTGCGACCTTGCTGTTGTTTTTGCGCATAATTGACAGGAACACGGCGCTGAGCACGTTCAATATAGACGATACCCGCAGTAACCGCGACACCTAACAATGCAAAGATAAAGAGGACAATCAAGTTCATTTGACCTTGGTTGACCTGTTCAATAGACTGCGAAATCATACCTGGCGTACCAGCCACAATACTCGCAAAAATGAGCATTGAGATACCATTACCTACGCCGCGCTCTGTAATCTGCTCACCAAGCCACATTAAGAACATAGCACCAGCTACCAATGAAGTAACCGCTGGAATATAGAAAGTCAGACCAGAAGATAAAGTAAGATTTTGGCTGATTAAGCCAGCACACATCCCTAATGACTGTACTAGAGCTAATGCAAGTGTCCCTTGACGGGTATACTTGTTTAGCTTACGTCGTCCCGCTTCACCCTCTTTTTTGAGGGCTTCAAGCGATGGCAATACCGCAGACATCATCTGTACAATAATCGATGCTGAGATATATGGCATAATACCAAGTGCCATGATGGACATACGCTCTAGTGCACCACCTGAGAACATATTAAACATGCTCAGGATGGTATTTTCGTTGCGCGAAAACAGATCAGCCAAGTTAACCGGATTGATACCCGGTACCGGGATATGCGACCCAAAACGATAAACAATCAATGCGCCGATTAAGAATAACAAACGCGTCCATAGCTCATCATACTTACGTATAAAGGCAAAAGGATTAAGCGGTATACCAGTCGATGACATTGATTGCTTTGACACGTTACTACTCCTCGATGCTACCACCAGCAGCTTCGATTGCTTGCTTAGCGCCTTTAGTCACTTTGATACCTTTAAAAGTATAAGCTTTAGTGACTTCACCCGACAACATAACGCGCGCACGCTTCATGTCACGACGGATAAGGTTAGCAGCTTTCAAAGTTTCAATACTAACGACATCGCCTTCAATTTGGCTCAGTTCAGACAGACGAACTTCAGCAGTCGTCATAGCCATTTTACTGGTAAAACCAAATTTTGGTAGACGACGATATAAAGGCATTTGACCACCTTCAAATCCTGAGCGTATGCTAGAACCTGAACGAGATTTCTGACCTTTTACACCACGACCACCAGTTTTACCAAGGCCTGAACCGATACCACGACCACGACGTTGGGCAGTTTTCTTTGCGCCAACACCTGGTGATAATTCATTTAATCTAAGACCCATTACGCTTCCTCCACTTTTACCAAGTAGTTAACGCGATTGACCATACCACGAGTTGAAGGAGTATCTTCTACTACAACAGAATGATTAATACGGCGTAAACCCAATCCTTTCAAGCATGCTTTGTGGCTCTTGAGGCGATGGGCACCCGATTTGAATTGAGTGACTTTCATTTTTTTCATCGTAACTCACCTAGTCTAAGTTAACCCAAGATTTCGTCTACAGATTTACCACGTTTTGCTGCCATCTTTTCTGGAGTTGACATATCACGTAAACCGTTAAACGTTGCACGAACAACGTTAGCAGTGTTGGTAGAACCATAACATTTAGTCAAAACATCTTTGACACCAGCAACTTCTAATACAGCACGCATTGCGCCACCAGCGATTACGCCAGTACCTTCAGATGCAGGTTGCATATAGACTTTACTAGCACCATGACGTGCTTTGATCGGATGATACAAAGTTGCATCATTTAGCTCAACAGTAATCATATTACGTTTGGCAGCTTCTAGTGCTTTTTGAATAGCAGCTGGCACTTCACGTGCTTTACCGCGACCAAAACCAACGCGACCATTACCATCACCAACTACAGTTAGTGCAGTAAAAGAGAAAATACGACCACCTTTAACAACTTTTGCAACGCGATCAACGGTAACTAAGCGTTCTACTAGACCGTCAGTCTGTTCATTTTTATCATTTTTATCATTTCTAGCCATGATTAAAACTCCAATCCGTTTTCGCGAGCAGCTTCAGCTAAAGCTTTTACTCGACCATGATATTTAAAACCACTACGGTCAAATGCAACTTTAGTAATACCAGCTGCTTTTGCGCGTTCTGCGATCATTTGGCCTACAGACGTCGCTGCATCAGCGTTACCAGTCGCGCCTGAACGCAAGCTGCTGTCTAAGGTAGATGCCTGAGCAATCACTTCACCACCGTTCGGAGAGATAATCTGGGCATAGATGTGTCTTGGCGTACGATTAACCGTTAGACGATGAACGCCCAAAAAACGGATATGTGCGCGGGTTTTCTTAGCTCGACGTAGACGAGCTGCTTTTTTATCAAACATTTCAACTCACCTTATTTTTTCTTGGCTTCTTTGCGAATCACATGCTCGTCACTATAACGAATACCTTTACCTTTGTAAGGCTCAGGTGGGCGGAAACCGCGGATATCGGCTGCTGCTTGACCAAGCTGCTGCTTATCGTTTGATTTTAAAACGATTTCAGTTTGCGTTGGAGTTTCAGCTGATACACCTTCAGGTAACGTATATTCTACTGGATGTGAGTAACCAACGTTTAGCGTTACTTTATTACCAGCAGCTTGAGCACGGTAACCAACACCAATCAACTGAAGACGTTTTTCAAAGCCTTCGTTAACGCCTATTACTAAATTGTTTAGTAAAGAGCGCATGGTGCCAGTATGCATCATCGCTTCTTTTGAATCGACTGTAGGTGAGAAAATGATTGCATCATCTTCCTGTTTCAGCTCGACCAATTCATGCAGGCGTAAAGACATATTGCCGTTCTTGCCTTTAACTTCGACCTGCCGATCGTTCAAAGTAACGCTTACACCGTTTGGCAGCGTCACTGGGGCTTTAGCCACACGAGACATAGGAATATTCCTTAGAAAATTAACTTCTTTATATTAGCGAAAAAACTAACAGGCTAAAAAGCGTGTTAGTTTAGCATAGTTGACCGCGTTAGACACCTAACAATGTTAAATAATTTATCATTACCACATTGAAAGAAGCCTAACAGCGTCAAATAGACTTTATCGTCGTGTAGCTTACGCTACAAATGCGACGACTTCACCACCGATACCAGCAGCGCGTGCAGCACGATCAGTCATGATGCCTTGGCTAGTTGATACAATAGCAACACCCATACCTTGCTTAACAGTAGGGATAGCGTCTTTACCGCGATGCTGGCGTAAACCAGGACGGCTAAAACGTTGAATCGTTTCGATGACAGCTTTGCCTTCGAAGTATTTTAATACGATGGTTAAAGTTGCTTTGTTGTTGTTTTCTTCAGTAACAACAGCGCTAGCAACATAACCTTCGTTAACCAACAAATCAGCGATTGATTTGCGTAGCTTAGAGTTCGGCATTGCTACCGATACTTTATTAGCCATTTGTGCGTTACGAATACGGGTTAGCATATCCCCAACGGTATCTTGCATACTCATATAGTTACCCCTTACCAGCTTGCTTTACGAACACCAGGCACATCGCCTTGCATGACACGCTCACGCAGCATATTGCGTGATAAGCCAAACTTGCGGAAGTAACCGTGAGGACGACCCGTGATAGCACAACGATTGCGCAGACGTACTGGTGATGCGTTACGTGGTAAAGCTTGTAGCTCTAGCATCGCTTCCATACGAGTTTCGTCACTTGCAGTCATATCACTGATAGTTTCTTTTAGCTTGATACGCTTATCAGCGTACTTAGCAACCATTTTTTCGCGCTTTAATTCGCGGTTAATCATGCTCTTCTTTGCCATAACGTCTTTACCTTATTTAAATGGGAAGCCGAAAGCTTTAAGCAACGCACGACCTTCTTCATCAGATTGAGCTGACGTAGTAATTGTCACATCCATACCACGGATACGATCAATCTTGTCAAAGTCTACTTCTGGGAATACGATTTGTTCTTTGATACCCAATGAGTAGTTACCACGTCCGTCAAAGGCTTTAGGAGAAAAACCACGGAAATCACGAATACGAGGAATTGCAATGGCAATGAGACGATCTAAAAATTCGTACATTTGCTCACCGCGTAGCGTTACTTTACAGCCAATTGGCCATTCTTCACGAATTTTAAAGCCAGCAACTGATTTACGCGCTTTGGTGACTACAGGTTTTTGACCAGCAATAGCAGTCATATCAGCCACAGCACCTTCAAGCAATTTCTTGTCTTGAGACGCGCCGCCTACACCCATATTTAGTGTGATTTTAGTGATTTTTGGCACTTGCATCACATTCGCCAAACCAAGTTCTTCTTTGATTTGCTGTTTTAATTCTTCGTTATATAAAGATTTTAATCTTGCCATTACCATTACACCCTTAGTGTCTTACGCAGTCGCCACTACTTCACCGTTCGAACGATACAGGCGTTGTTTCTTGCCGTCTTCGCCGAACTGATAAGTAATACGATCAGCTTTTTGGGTTTGCGCATTTAAGATTGCGACATTTGAGATATGCAGAAAAGCTTCTTGCTTAAGAATGCCGCCTTCAACGCCAGTTGCCTGATTTGGCTTCTGATGTTTAGTGACAATGTTAATGCCTTCAACTTTAATACGATCGTTTTTTACAGCTTGTACAGTACCTTGCTTGCCTTTGTCTTTCCCAGCAATCACGATAACTGTATCGCCTTTACGTAATTTTGACATGGATTACCTCACAATACTTCTGGTGCTAGTGATACAATTTTCATAAACTGATCACCACGTAGTTCACGAGTTACCGGTCCAAAAATACGAGTTGCAATCGGCGCTTTGTTTTGGTTCAACAATACCGCAGCATTGTCGTCAAAACGTAATACCGAACCATCAGGACGACGAACGCCTTTTTTGGTACGTACAACTACCGCATTCATCACGTCGCCTTTTTTAACACGACCGCGAGGAATGGCTTCTTTAACCGTTACTTTAATAATGTCGCCAACTGATGCATAACGACGATGAGAGCCACCCAGTACTTTAATGCACTGAACTCGTCTTGCACCGCTATTATCTGCAACTTCCAGCATAGATTCAACCTGAATCATAGCGTTACTCCACACGTATGAGCAATAAAAACCAGTTGCTGCCGCTAGCACAGTATGAGTAGTCGGCATTTTAATATTAATAACCGCTGCTACTCTTAATGTGAGTGATATACGCTCGGCGCAATCAGTATCCTTAAAAAGGCAGCTATTTTAACAGCTTCTGGCTTTTAATGCAATTTACTTAGATTTTTTCTACTTTTTCAACCACATCAACCAAAGTCCAAGACTTGGTTTTTGAGATTGGACGCGTTTCTTTGATGCGGACAAGATCGCCTTGTTGGCAAACATTATTCTCATCATGTGCTTTGATTTTAGTAGAACGACGAAGCTGCTTGCCATATAAAGGATGACGAACCAGACGCTCAATCAAAACCGTGATGGACTTGTCCATCTTGTCACTGACAACTCGTCCTGTCAGAACACTAGCATTGGTCGTTGCTTGATTGTTATCGCTCATGAGTCGCCTCGTTGTTTCTCGTTAATCAAAGTCTGAAGCTGAGCAATCGCACGACGATTGACACGTACTTCATGGGTATTCCCCAACTGACCAGTTGCTTTAGCCATACGAATACGGAAAGCATCAAGTTGCTTTTCATCAAGTAACTGGGTCAGTTCTTCTAATGATTTATCACGTAATTCACTGATCTTCATTACATTATCGTCCGCTTAACAATGGTAGTTTTAAAGGGCAGTTTAGCTGCAGCAAGCGTTAACGCTTCGCGAGCAAGCTCTTCTGAAATCCCTTCAAGTTCATATAGTATTTTACCAGGTTTGATTTCGCATACCCAATATTCTACAG
>Ga0136557_1000205_pt1 | contig 49297 bp, 41 predicted proteins | sample AntRauTorckE6832_FD_104796 | JGI IMG/M metagenome (GOLD analysis project Ga0136557, IMG submission 104796) | Saline lake microbial communities from Rauer Islands, Antarctica - Metagenome Torckler E6 #832 | ecosystem: Environmental > Aquatic > Non-marine Saline and Alkaline > Saline | place...
AGCCGGAAATTCCTCCGGCGTAATCTCATCAGAGATCGCGAATTCGGGTTCCAGAAAATGCACGTTCATTAACTACTCCTGTCACCTGATCAAAACTGGTTGATCGGAACTTTTAAATACACTTGGCCGTTGGCATCCGCTTCGGGAAACTCGCCTGCACGCATATTCACCTGAACGGAAGGCAGAATCAGTCGAGGCATATTCAAAGTGGCGTCCCGTTCGGTTCTCAGCCGAACAAACTCTTCTTGCTCCACCCCTTCCCGAACATGAATGTTTCCGGCGCGCTGCTCTGCCACCGTTGTTTGATGTTGATACTCGTCACGCCCCGGGGCCTTATAGTCGTGACAGAGGAAAATCCGCGTCTCCGCCGGCAACGCCAGCACTTTTTGAACGGATTGGTACAACACCTCCGGGTCACCACCCGGGAAATCACAACGTGCCGTGCCGGCATCCGGGGCAAACAAAGTGTCACCGACAAAGGCTGCGTCACCAATCACATAGGTCAAGCACGCCGGTGTATGCCCAGGAGTGTGCAAGACACGCCCTTCCAAACCACCAATATAAAAACGATCACCCTCTTCAAACAGCTGCCCGAATTGCCGCCCATCCCGCGCAAATTCGGTACCTGCGTTGAAGGCTTTGCCAAAGATCTCCTGAACCTCAATGATGCGAGCCCCGATACCTGTTTTACCTCCAAGCTGTTCCTGGAGATAAGGCGCTGCTGACAGGTGGTCTGCGTGCACATGAGTTTCAAGAATCCACTCCACACTCAACCCGTTGTCCTGCACGTAGCGGATGACGTCATCTGCAGAGCGGACATCTGTGCGGCCCGCGCCATAATCGAAATCCAGAACGGAATCGATGATGGCGCAAGCTTTACTCTCCGGATCTTTTACGACGTAGCTGAATGTGTTCGTTGCTTCGTCAAAGAAGTGAGTAACTATGGGCTGCTGCATCGCCGCTTTCTCCCTAGATTGGTATCGACTGCGTTGGACCTAGTAAAACAAACTCTACGGCATAACGATAGATTATTTTGGAATATTTTATCAATGGTACAGCTAGCCAATAACTATCGAAAACCAATTATCCATAGATTACACAGCCATACCTCAAGAGAATGGCATCCGAACGCAAAGCCTATTCACTCGTCGGGTTATCTCGCCCAACGATGCGGCATCAGTCTCAGTAACGAACATTGCCAGGGAGCAGTTGGATGAATGACCGGGGGCAGATCAAAATGGTGCTGGTCAGAAAAGGTCGGGGCCTGATAGCGGCAGAGGAGTATGCGAGGGATAAAAAGGCAAGCAGTAGCTTAAGGAATTAGCCAGACGGGACACTAGCCCTTCTTTTTACAAGCAAAGAGGCTATGACACAGTCCGAGATCATCAGTAATTGAGCTCAGTTTCAGCCCGGCCTTTTGAATGCACTCCATCAACTCCCTTGAGTGATACATCTTCGAATTACCACTGGCCATGGCGGTAAAGTAAAGAGAGGTGTTAATAAGTGAATAGCTTGATGTCTTGTGCTGCTGACGATCCCAACAGGTTTCAAGGATATAAAGGGTGGAGTTGTCCTCCATCGCATCCGCTATACGACTCAGGATGCTGATAATTTCATCCTTGCCAAAGCAAGACAGGAATTGACTTAACCAATAGATATCAGCTCCGGCAGGCACGGTACTGGCCTCATTCAACAAATCAATCCCCAGAGGCGTAACGCGATCTAACAGGCCTGCTTCTTCAACATTACGAATGGCATTTTGAAGTTGATCCGGCAGATCAATCATCGTGATATGAAGATGAGGATCGTGATGCCCCGCCAACAGGGTGAATTTCCCGACGTTAGTGCCAACATCCACCAATGTTTCCGGCCCATCGGCAAGAATTATTTTAAGCGCCGCAGGGTAAGCCGTATCAGAATAGAAGTGGTCAAAAGCGTACCAGCTCTGTTTCACCTTCTCCGGCAGATGCGGTAAAGCTTGATACAGAGTCTGCCATTGCTCACCAAATACCTTGAGACCACTGGGACTACCCGTCTTGACCGCCTCTTCCAAATAGAACATTCCCTGGTAACAGACATAGTGGTTGTAGTCCATATTAGTGCGGGTCATTGGATCATTCAGAAGGTAGTGGCCAATCTTGCTCAGCGTAAAACACGCATCCGAATCCATATGAACGACGCCACAGCTCATTCCACTTTCCAACAGTGTCTCAACACCATAGAACGACATTTCAAGCTCTGAAGCGAGCTTCTGAGCGGTGACCCCCTTCTCTTGATGGAATTCCAACTGCTTTAAAATTCCAAGTTCACGCATGGTGCGAACAGCCTGAAAGATTAAGGGAGCAAAAGCGATCTTTTGGGCCTCATCGATCGCTTCATATGCAGAGATTTCTTTTTTTTGGAAAACCGGCTTACTTTCGGCACTCATACATCCCTCCAGGGCGGAACTTTTCATGGCGTTCAGGTTTACTCGTTAGCGCTGAAGAGAATTTAGCATTCAAATAAAATGCCTCTTTTTGCATGCTCAAGGGAGGTAGCTCCCTGTATTGAGGGCTCTCAGTCGTTGTCGCTGACGATGATCCGGCGCACCTCTTCAACGGCTTCATCGTCATAACTCTGGCCGTAATGCTTACCGAATCCGAAGTCGTACAAGCGAACGTGGCGTTCCGGGTTCACCCCAATGTTTTCCAGGCAGGCATGGGCACAATGCAGGGGGCAGCCATCTATAACGGTGATGGGCCGGCCGGATCGGGCGGTCTTGACCAGGGCCTGCACCTGTCCACCCACACCCGAAATACAGGACATTTCGAATACACCGTCATGGTCCAGGCGCACCGCGGCGTTGTTGGCCAACTGGGCAACGTCAGAACAGCCTGAGCAGGCGTAGATCAATGGTCGCTGCTTCCTCGGTTTCATGCGTCTCCTCCCGATGCGCCTCCATCCTCGCTCATGGACTTCTTGAAGCCACGGATGGCACCACCCAGATCCGTGCCAATGCCCCGCAGCTTCTTGGTGCCAAACAAAAGGATGACAATGGCGAGCACAATCACCAACTGCCAGATATTGATACCACCGATACCCATGAGGAATCCTCTCTTGAATATTTCAGATGAGACTCAGTGTACGCCGGTGCCTGCAGAATCCGGAATTGCTCCTTAGGGGTAACCCATTGAGGGACTCCGGAACGACGCAAGGAAGCTTTGTAGGAAGCTAAGATTCCACATAAAGTGGAAGAGAGCCCAAATAAACGGCACCGCTTGATTTAAATTAAAGATTTATAACATATAAATCTTTAATTTAAATCAAGACCTGGCTAATAAATTCAAGGTTATGACAATAGTGCAAGCTCATGAGGCCGGATAAAAAAAGATTGAACGACTCTTCCCCCAAGGTTATCAAAGCTCTGGGAGTATTTGACCGACTTCCGCTGTCGATCCGCTTCTTGATGGCATTCACACCACTGGTTATTGCCGTGGTGTGGATGACCGTTTTCAATGCCATTGAGCGCTACCAGGTAACACAGAATCTGCACCAACTGGCACGAAACACCACCCTCGCCCTAGAAGCTGGCCAACTTATAAGCCAACTACAACGTGAGCGCGGGCTCAGCGCTATTTTCCTGGACAGCGGCGGTGACAGTACTTTCAAGAAACAGTTGGACGAAGCCAGAGAGCGTACAGATAGCCATTACGCTTCGCTTCGAGCAGAACTCAGTAAGCCGATGGCGCGAGGAGCCAACTCTCCTTACCTCAGTGACCTGAGAACTCTGAGTCACTCTTCAGCCAAACTCCCGAGCGTCCGATCTGGAATTGATCGTCTTCAGATAACACCCAATGAAGTAAGTCCTTTTTTCACTCATCACATAGAGAGACTCAACAGCCTGATCGACCGGTTATCGACGATGACCGAGAACAACCAAATTGGCCGCATGCTCAATGCCTATTATGTGCTGAATCGTTTGAAGGAGTTATTGGGCAAAGAGCGCTTGACCATCGCCAGGATTCTAATTGCAAAAAACATCAGCGAAGCTCAGCGTCGAGAAATTATCGCACTGGAGGCCAAGCAAAAAAGCACGCTAACCAGCTATCGCAGCCAGAGCGACAACACCGCCGGCTATCAGGCCCTGACACCGGAATCACCAGCAACGACTTTCCGAAGTCGGTTGATTTCAAGCCTTCATCCATCCGCTGTACTGAAAGAGATCACCGCTAAAGAATGGTTTTCGTGGCAGTCAGAACGAATTCAGAACCTTGACCACATGGGAACCCAGCTTACCGGTACTATTCGGGGTAAGGCCGATCAGCTGCTCGCCTCGGCCAAGGAAGAGCTATGGCGTTACCTGCTTATTTCGCCGCTGACACTGCTGGCTTGCCTGACTTTTGCGGTAATGATATTCAGACAGACACAATTACGGTTCTTACTGATCAAAGCGGTCTTCGAGCACACCCATGACCGGATCACCGTGACAGATAGCCACGCCAGGATTATCGAAATCAATGAGTCGTTTACCCGGAATACCGGTTACTCTCGGCGGGAAGTGCTGGGGCGTAACCCCAATATGCTTCAGTCCCGCCGGCAAAGCCCGGAATTCTACAAGCATCTCTGGGAAGAGCTGAAAGCCACTGGAAAGTGGAGGGGAGAAATCTGGAACCGGCGCAAGAATGGCGAGTTTTTTGCTGAGCTGACCACCATCAACGCCATTACCAACCGTCATGGCAACGTTGAAAACTACGTTTCCGTATCCTCTGACATTACAGACAGAGCGGCTCAACACGAGCGCGAGCTGGAGTACCGGGGTTACCACGACCCGCTTACCGGCCTGCCCAACCAGATCCTGCTCAAAGACCGGCTGGAACACGGGATCCTGCTGGCTAAGCGTTCAAGCGATGAAATCATCGTCGCGGCCTTTGACCTTGACCACTTCAGTCTGATCAACGATCAATACGGTCATGCCGCCGGCGATGTGCTGATTGAACGTATGGCCAGGCGCCTGCAATCCATCATGCGCGATTGCGACACCATCGCTTTTACTGGCGGTGATGAGTTTCTTGTGGTTATCGAACAACTCAAAAACCCGGCCGAAGGCCGGCATGTGCTGGAACGCCTGCTACAAGAACTGGCGCAGCCTATTGAGTTCAATAACTTCAATGCCACCCTCACCGCCAGCGTGGGTGCCACCGCCTTCCCGGAGGATGATGGTGATGCAGATACACTAATTCGACATGCCACCGAAGCCCTGCACCACGCCAAAAATAACGGCCGAGCCAGGCTCAGCTGGTTTGATCTGAAACAGAGACGCGATCAGAGTGCCTTCTCGCAACTGCTCCATAAGTTGGAGAAGGCCATTGTCGAAAACGAGCTTTGTCTGCACTACCAGCCAAAAGTTGATATGACCAGCGGGGAGCTGTTGGGCGTTGAGTCTTTGTTACGCTGGCAGGATCCGGAACGTGGCATGGTATCACCGGGTGAATTCCTGCCTCAGATTGAGCAACACCCGATTTCCATCGACATCGGTAACTGGGTTCTCGAAATGGCTATATCCCAAGCCGAACAATGGAAGGCCCACGGCATAACGGTCAGTGTCAGCGTTAACATCAACGCTGTACATTTGCTGAACCCGGGTTTCGTAAACACATTACAGCGCCATATTCGTCTCCATCCGGAGTTTAATCCCGCAAACCTAGAACTGGAAATTCTGGAGAGCACGGCCATCAATGACATCGAACTGGCTGGCAAAGTGCTGCGGAAATGCCGGAAAATGGGCGTTCATGTTTCGTTAGACGACTTCGGCACGGGCTTCGCCGCGTTGGAGTACCTCAAGCGACTGCCGGCCGATACTCTGAAGATTGACCAGTCTTTTGTCCGCAACATGGAAGACGAGAAAGGCAACACGGCGATCATCAAGGGCATTATCGGACTGGCCCAAGCGTTCGATTTCGGTGTGATTGCTGAAGGTGTGGAAACCACTGAGCAGGGTTGCAGGTTGATCGAACTCGGCTGCATCAACGCCCAGGGCTTTGGCATCGCCCGCCCCATGCCCGCAGACAAATTCGAATCCTGGCGGCAGGCCTGGCAGCCGCCCGCCGCTTGGCAGACCAGTAAAGCGGGTTGACAGGAATCGCCCTGTTCAGGCCTCGGCCAGCTTCTCATCCTCTTTGAAAATGCTTTGAAGGTTCATCTGACATGAACATTCGTATCTACTGGTCTGTGACATGGCGCTTCCTTGTCGAATAAAGCTCGAAACCGGTAATTTTGCACTCTTGACGAACATCAAGACTACACGCCTTAATTTAGCCTTACAGTAGGCCGCTCTATTCTCTCTTCTTCTAACAACATAAAAATATGCGAAATTTCTTTGGAGAAACTGGCATGCGGCCACGGGCACTCATATCCCATACGATTCAAATCATTCTACGCTCCGTCGGAGTGCGCAAACTCGACCACCAGTTTCTACTGTCCTACGTACTGATCTTTCTTTGCGCCCTGGGTTCAGCCTCCTTCCTGTATTTCAGCACCGATCCGGGCGAAGCCAAATCCCTGAACGTGGCGGGGGCACAGCGTATGCTCAGCCAACGGGTCGCCAAGGAAGTCCAGATGGTGGCCGCAGGTGTGGAAGAGAGTTCCCAGGCTCAACAAACCATAGAGCAATGGGAGCGCGCCCACGGCTGGCTGCTGAATGGCAGTGAAGAGGCTGGTGTCCCGGCCGTAACGGACCCGGCCATTCGTGCCCAACTGGAACATGTACTGACACTCTGGCAGGACTACCGGCCGGCACTGGTCGAATACATGGATGCCCCTGACACACAAACCCTTGAACAGCTGCATGAGATGTCGCCACGGGTTCTGGCACAGATGAATGAGGCAGTCGGCATGATGTCCACCCTTGCCGACCGCAACACTCAGTTCAACCAGATCATGTCCATATCCATGGTCCTGGCCATTCTGGTGCTGGTGATCCTCGGGCGGATGTTCGGCCTGACCTATCTGATGGACCAGATCCATATGTTGCAGGAGCGCCTCCTTGACCTCGCCAAAGGGGATTTTCGTCAGACAATGACGCATGAGTTCAAGGACAACGAGATCGCGGAGATCGTCGAAGCCTATAACACCATGCGACACCAGGTCGGAGAGCTGGTCGGAGGTGTCCGCGATGCCGCAAAGCAGATTGATGACAGCACGATCCATGCTGCTGATATCATCGAACAGGCGCGACAGGGAGTGGAGCACCAACGGTCTGATACCGATCAGGTAGCCACGGCAGTCAACGAGATGAGCGCCACGGTTCAGGAAGTCGCCCGAAACACCAGCGAAACAGCCGAGGCTACAGTCCGGGCCGACGAACAGGTAGAATCCGGACAGAAGACAGTCTCTGACGCCGCTCACATGGTGCAGACCCTTTCAGGCCGCATGGGAGAGCTGGAGAAACTCACCACGCGCTTGCAGGACGAAAGCAAGGAAGTGGGAACCGTGCTTTCGGTGATCACCGACATTGCCGACCAGACCAACCTGCTGGCCCTTAATGCTGCTATCGAGGCAGCCAGGGCCGGCGAAGCGGGACGAGGGTTCGCGGTGGTCGCGGATGAGGTCCGCGGACTCGCTCGACGCACCCAGGAATCCATCGGAAAGATCGGCGAGATCGTTGACCGCTTCCAGACCGGAACCGGTGAGGTTGCCACAGCTATGCTCAACGGTCGGAAAGAAGCCCACCGTAGTGCTGAGGCGATGAGTGAAGCCGAAGCCGTCCTGCGGGAGATTGCGGAAACAGTCACGACCATTCGCTCAATGGCTGACCAGATTGCCACGGCTACCGAGGAACAGGGCCAGGTAGCCGGAGAAATTGATCAACGCGTGGTCAAGATTGCCGAGGTGGCCGACCGCAATACCGAGGGAATGACAGAAACGGTAACCGCCACCGGCGCTATACAGGAACAGGTCCGGCGTCTTACCGGCCTGGTCGAGAACTTGCGAGTTTAGGTTAAGGAGGCAACCATGCAGCTCTACCTCAATGCCACGTCACCCTACGCCCGGGTTGCACGCATCGCTACGATGGAAAAAGGCCTGGAATCACAGGTATCACTGGTAACGGTCGATCCCTGGAGCAACGACGACCAACTGCTACAGGTCAACCCTCTGGCCAAAGTTCCGGCTCTGGTCACGGACACAGGGCAATCCATCAGTGAATCACTTTTGATCCTGAGTTACCTGGATCAACTGACAGAGCAACCGGCCCTGTTTCCAGGCTCTCAGTTGGCCGATGTTCTGCAACTGGCGGGTGTTGCTCAGGGAATTATTGATGCCAGCTTCACCACTGTCATCGCCCGAAAGCACGAGGGAGAGGAAGCCGACAATACCGTTCTCGGCCAGCGTCGTCTGGCGGCCATTAGACGCGGACTGTCTGCTCTGGACAGGCTGGCGACAGAAGACAATCTCCCCGGGTTCAGCGCGGGTCACATTGTCGCCTGTGTTGCGCTTGAATATCTGGATTTCCGGCTGCCGGAAATCAATTGGAGGGACGCCCATCCGGCATTGAGCCAGTGGGTCGGAAGACTTGCTGCCCGGGAAAGCTTTATCCGAACCGCCTTTAGCTGAGCAAGGTGCTCCATACAGGCAGTGGCTTCCCCGAAATAGTTACCTTTTCAGAAACACAAAAGCCAGCCCCGAACGGAGCTGGCTTTTGTGTTTCTGCCCGGGGCTGGCCCCGGTTTATCCATCGTTATTCGGCGGAAGCAATCAGGCTTGCGTTACCGCCGGCAGCAGTGGTGTCGATGCACAGATGCCGCTCGATGACATAGCGTTGATCAAGCTTGTGCTCGGTAATCAGCGGCAACAGCGCGCCATCACGCTTGCTCAGGGCAGTCCGATACTGCTTGAGCAGCGATTTTTCGGCAACGCTGACGGCAGCACCAAAACCTTCCAGAACACTCAGGGCATCCGGATCCAGAACACCATCTGTCGCCGTCACCGGTAAACCGGCTTTGATAGCATCCGCCATGGCCTGTTCGGCTCCCGGCGCAATGACCACCACCTGGTTGCCCTGAGACAGCGCAACACCGGCCTGCTCTGCCGCAGACTCCGCATCCGGGCCGAGACACAGGACGACGCCACGAGCATGGCAGGACAGATGGTTCTGTTCGCCAGTGGGCCCGGGCAATTCCTCATAGCCTTCATCCAGAGGCGCCGGAACCTCACCGAAGTAAGGTTTGAGAGACTCCTGACGGTCTTCCGGCTCCGGAAGCTCAATTTTGGCCACGCTGTCGATCAGCTTCTGGGCGGCATCGGCAGCCACGACCTTATCGCTGGACTGGGCCGGTTTCTCTGCCACCTCACCTTTGATAAAGCGACGCACATACTGCGGGCCGCCGGCTTTCGGGCCAGTGCCGGAAAGACCCTCGCCGCCAAACGGTTGGGAGCCAACGATAGCGCCAATCTGGTTACGGTTAACGTAGGTGTTACCGACCTTGATACGACTGGCAATGTGCTCGATGCGGCGGTCGACCCGGCTGTGAATACCGAAGGTCAGGCCGTAGCCTCTGGCATTCACGGCATCGATGACTTTATCAATGTCTTTCGCTTCAAAGGTCGCAATATGCAGTACCGGGCCAAAGATTTCCTCTTCCATTTCCTCGATACCACTCACCTTCAACGCCGCCGGTGAGACGAACAGACCTTCCTCCGGCACGTGCAATTTCTTCAACAACTTGCCCTGCTGCTCGAACTTGTCGCAATGATCGACAATCTTCTTGCGAGACTCTTCATCAATCACCGGGCCCACATCGGTAGACAGGTGCCAGGGATCGCCAATACCCAGCTCTTCCATGGCGCCATAGAGCATGTCCAGCAGGCTGTCGGCAATGTCTTTCTGCACATACAGCATGCGCAGGGCGGAACAGCGCTGGCCCGCACTCTGGAAAGAGGACGCCAGAACGTCTCTGACAACCTGCTCAGGCAACGCTGTGGAATCCACAATCATGGCGTTCAGGCCACCGGTTTCCGCCACCAACGGTGCATCCGGTGCCATGTTTTCAGTCATCGCCTTGTCGATGATTTTGGCGGTATCGGTACCGCCGGTGAAGCACACGCCGGTCACTCTGGAATCAGACGTCAGAGCTGAGCCCACGGTCGCACCGTCACCCGGCAGCAACTGGATGGCTTCTTTCGGAATGCCAGCCTCGTGCATAAGCTCAACGGCGCGAGCGGCCAGCAGGGAGGTCTGCTCCGCAGGCTTGGCAACAACGGCGTTACCGGCAGCCAGGTTCGCCAGAATCTGGCCGGTAAAGATGGCCAGCGGGAAGTTCCAGGGCGAAATACAACACATAACACCGCGGGCTTCACCGTCGTCTTTATAGCGAATGCCCTCGTTCGCGTAGAACATGGCGAAGTCCACCGCCTCACGTACTTCTGCCACCGCATCAAGCAGGGATTTACCCGCTTCGCGGGTAGTCAGGGCAAACAGCTCATGGACATTTTCTTCGTACAGGTCGCCCACTTTGCGAATCATTTCGGCGCGTTTTTCCGCCGGCACGGCTGACCACTGTCTGAAGCCATCCTGGGCGGCATCCAGAGCCGTGCCGACATCCACTTCGGATGCATAGGTAATGTGACCCACCACGTCTTCCGGACGGGCGGGGTTCCGCACCTCCACCGTTTTGCCTCCAGAGGCGGAACCAGCGAATACCGGGCCAAACTGCCACTGGTGATGCTTGTAACGACCGCGGCCTTCATCGAGCTCTGCAATCGTCACCGGATCGGTCAGATCCCAGCCTTTCGAGTTACGACGCTGATCACCAAAGATCTTCGCCGGCGGCACAATGGCCTTGCTGGAAAGCTCATGCCCCAGCTCGTTAACGGCGTCAATCGGATCCCGGGCAATCTCTTCCGGGGTAATGCTGGTATCGACAATCTGGTTGACGAACGAGCTGTTGGCACCATTCTCCAGCAGGCGGCGCACCAGATAAGCCAGCAGATCCTTGTGAGGCCCGACAGGCGCGTAAATCCGGCATGGTACGCCGCTGTCTTCGATCACCTGATCATGCAGGGATTCGCCCATACCATGCAGGCGCTGGAATTCAAATTTGGAGTGGTCCAGGTTGCCCGCGAGCTGCAACACAGCCGAAACCGAATGGGCGTTGTGAGTCGCAAACTGGGGATAGATCCGGTCGGTCATGCCCAACAGTTGCCGGGTACATGCCAGGTAGGAAACGTCACTACAGGCCTTGCGCGTAAACACCGGAAAATCACTCAGGCCCATCACCTGGGCGCGTTTGATCTCGGCATCCCAGTAGGCACCTTTAACCAGCCGTACCATGATCCGACGGTCCAGCTTTTCGGCAAGACCGTAGAGCCAGTCCAGAGTCTGGGCGGAGCGCTTGCCGAAGGCCTGCACTACCACGCCGAAACCATCCCAGCCAGCCAGTTCCGGATCAGAAAGAATCGCCTCAATGACATCCAGGGAAATATCCAGCCGATCCTGCTCTTCCGCATCAATATTGAAGCCCATATTGGCGTGAGCGGCCTTCCTGGCCAGCTTCAGGGCCCGGGGCATGAGTTCGTTCATGACCCTGTCTTTCTGACCATATTCATACCGGGCCAGCAAGGCAGAGAGTTTCACGGAGATGCCGGGATTGGTGCGCACATCGCCCTTGCAGCGTTTGCTGATGCTGTCGATGGCATTGGAATAGGCTTCGAAGTAGCGCAGAGCGTCATCATCGGTACGGGCGGCTTCACCGAGCATGTCATAGGAGTAGGTATAGCCCTGCTGCTCCTGCTCTTTACCGTTTTCCTGAGCTTCTTCAATGTCGCGGCCCAGCACAAACTGCCGGCCCATTTCTTTCATGGCCTGGCCGGCAACGGTGCGAACAACGGGCTCGCCCATGCGCTTGACCATCTTGCGCAAGGTGTCGCCCACGCTCTGGCGCTCGGAATCTTTCAACAGGTTGCTGGTCATCAGCAGTGCAACCGTGGCGGTATTGATCAGGCCGGATTTGGCCTTACCCACATGGCCGCCCCAATTTCCGGAGGTAATCTTGTCTTCAATCAGATCATGAATGGTGAGGTTGTCGGGCACACGCAACAGAGCCTCGGCCAGGCACATCAGGGCCACGCCCTCTTTGGTGGTCAGGCCGTATTCCGCCAGGAACTTTTCCATGATGGTCGGGCGCGCATTCTCACGAACACTGCGAACCAATTCCGCGGCCCTGGCAGATATTGCCTTACGCTCCTCTTCAGACAGCTGTGCCTCGGCAATCAGCTGGTGAATGACTTCATACTCGCCCGCGAGATAATTATTGCGGACTGCCTGACGCAGTTCCTGGAGCTCTGGTGCCGACGATTGGTGCAGAGTCATGGTCTACCCTCCTGATTATTGGAATACTCGCCACATTCTAGCCAAGGCTGACTATACATTTTTCCTGTTAATGGAACTCCTGCCTGCCATTATTCCTTTATTTGTAAAACTCTACGTGCACCAAGGCCTACTGGTTCGTTAATATCGGGAATATTCACTATTGATTAAAGACATCTACTATTAAAAGGATAGCAGCCATGGCTGAGCTGGACAGAATTGACCTATCCATCGTCCGGGAATTGCAGAAGAACGGCCGGATAACCGTGACCGATCTGGCGTCACGAGTCGGCCTGTCAAAAACGCCCTGCCAGGTACGGATGAGACGCCTTGAAGAGCAGGGTTATATCACCGGCTACAGCGCCATGGTGAATCAGACCAAACTGGGGCTGGATCACGTCGCGTTCGCGCAGGTCACCCTGAACGATACCAGCAGCAAAGCCTTGTCGGCTTTCAATGACGCCGTACGGCAGATTTCGGCGGTGGAGCAGTGCCACATGATGGCGGCCAATTTTGACTACCTGCTGAAGATCCGGACGCGAAATATGGCGGAGTACCGGCAGGTACTGGGAGAGCAGGTTTCCAGCCTGCCACACGTGCTACAGACGAGCACGTTTGTGGTGATGGAAAGCGTCAAGGACAGAGGAATGTAGCGGGGCTTCAGGCCACGCCGTGCTTGCACAGCAGGCCGGTCAACTCAATTTTTCCACGAGCCAGACGCACTCGCTGCTTGCGCTCCAGTTCTTTGAGTAACCGACTGATGACTTCCCGGGCCGTACCCAGCTCAACGCCCAGTTCCTGGTGGGTAATGCTCAGCACTTTCTGGCCCTGGCTGGCCCTGGCCAGCAGCCACTCCTCCAGACGTTCGTCCATGCGGTGAAAGGCCACCTCTTCGACCAGCAGCATCAGGTCATCCAGCCGGCGGCCATAGGATTCCATGATACCCAGACGGAAATCGGGGGACTGCTCCATCAACTGATCAAACAGCGGCCTGGGGATCATGACCGCTTCTGTATCCTCCTCAACAACGGCTTCAGCCCGATACCCTCTTCCCGTCATCAGGCAGCCAATCGACAGAGTGCAGATGTCATCGGCTGTCATCCGGTAGAGCACAATGCTGTGCCCGGACGCGCCTGTCATCTGGACCTTCACTCCGCCTTTTATTACCAGCGGAAGGCCCTGACAATGCTCACCGGCACGGAACAGTACCTGGCCGGGCGGGAAGCGCATGACATTGATTCCAGCCAGGGTTTCTCGCTTGAGGGTATCGCTGAGTGTGTCGAAAATACTATGAGCAGGCATGGGGACAATCCTCTGGAACCGGAAACCAATCCGAGTGTGACTTTATCACTGAACCCCTGTTCACTACAGGCTAAAGTGCGCCCATAGTCGACAGAGAAAGGAGGTTCAGAAATGACAGTCAATATGGGTTCTGCGGATCGGATCATTCGCGCCGTTGTGGGCATCGTACTTATCGCGCTGGTCTTTGTAGGCCCGCAAACCGTCTGGGGCTGGATCGGAGTAATTCCTTTGGCCACAGCGGCGATCGGTATCTGTCCGGCATATAGCCTGCTGGGTATCAAGACCTGCAAAAAGTAATAGCCGGGCAACCGGATGGGGAAATAAAAAGGCCGGAGAGTTTTTTGCTCTCCGGCCTTTTTATTGGCGACTCTGCAACGGAAAACGCGTCAGCGAACCGGTGCGTTCAGCACATCCAGCACCTCTTCCAGCTCGGTGATCATCTGTCTGATCAGCTGTTTATATTGAGAGGTATCGTCTTTCAGTTCGGTACCATTGAGTTTCTGCTTGGCACCGCCGATGGTGTAGCCCTGATCGTACAACAGGCTGCGAATCTGGCGAATGGTTATCACATCGGCCCGTTGGTAGTACCGGCGGTTCCCCCGGCGCTTGACCGGTGACAACTGGGGAAACTCCTGCTCCCAGTACCGAAGCACATGCGCCTTTACCGCACACAGATCCGCTACTTCACCAATCGTGAAATAACGCTTCCCCGGGATGGCAGGAAGTTCGTTGTTATGACTGGGTTCCAGCATATGCTTCCACTTTCTGTTTCAGTTTCTGGCCAGGACGAAAAGTCACAACACGCCGGGCACTGATAGGAATTTCTTCACCCGTTTTCGGATTACGGCCCGGCCGCTGTTTTTTGTCCCGCAAATCGAAGTTGCCAAAGCCTGACAATTTCACCTGTTCATTGTGGCTGAGTGCGCCTCTGATTTCGTCGAAGAAAGCTTCAACCATCTCCTTGGCTTCCCGTTTGTTAAGGCCCAACTCCTCATACAAGCGTTCTGCCATGTCTGCTTTCGTCAAAGCCGCCATCTGTTAACTCCTCAGTGTTGCCCCCAGCTCTTCTTGCAGCGCGTCAATGACGCCATTGAAGAGCGAATGCACTTCGTCTTCGTTGAGCGTGCGTTCAGGGTGCTGCCAGAACAGGCTCAAAGCCAGGCTGCGGTTGCCCTCACCCAGGCCTTCCCCTTCATACACATCGAACACGCGCAACGCCGTGAGGTGTTCGCCGGCAAATCTGCGAGCCACATGCTCTACCTGCGCGAACGCCACATCGCTCCCGATAATGATAGCCAAATCCCGACGAACTTCCGGGAATTTTGAAATGGCTTTGAAATTAGGCACATATCCGGTAACGATCGAATTCAAGAATAGCTCAAACACCAGGATCGTGCCATTAAGTTCAAGATTTTTCTGTACTTGCGGGTGCACAGTGCCCAGCCAGCCGACATGTTCGCCATCGCGAACCAGTTCAGCCGTCTGTCCCGGATGCAGGGCCGGGTGCTGACTGGCGATGAAATCCACCTCAATACCCAGCAGATCAAACAGACTTTCCAGTTCGCCTTTTACATCGAAAAAATCCGTAGCCCGGCGGCCATTGATCCAGTTTTCCGGATTCTGGTTACCTACCACCACACCGGCAAGCATTGGCTGCTGATCGATGCCTTCGTCTGTCTGCTCAAAACGTAGGCCGGTCTCGAACAGACGAATGCGAGGCTGCTGGCGATTCTGGTTATGAGCGACCGTTTTCAGCAGACCACTCCACAGAGTCGTCCGCATCACCGAAAGATCCGCGGAAATCGGGTTCGCCAGCGCAATACCTTTATGATCCGGGTCAATCAGCTCCTGAACCTTCGGGTCCACAAAACTGTAGGTCACCGCCTCCTGATAGCCCTGGGCAACAAAGTAATTCAGGATCGCCGATACCGGGCGGGTCGCCTCTTCCCGGGACCGCAGCCCGAGGGATCCGGTGGGCTCTGTCACCGGTAGATTGTTGTAGCCATAGATGCGCCCGACTTCCTCAATCAGGTCTTCTTCAATGGCAATGTCCGGGCGGAAGCTGGGAGCACTGATTCGCCAGCCGTCTTTCAACAGTTTGTCGATGTGCAGACCAAGACGGGTGAGGATCTCTTCAACCTTGTTGCGCTCGATCGCCAGACCCAACACCTCCGCCAGACGCTGCTCGCGCAGATCAATCACCCGCGGTTTGGGCAGGTGCGCATCGTCCGCCACTTCAATAATCTCACCCGGCTCACCGCCCACGATATCCATCAACAGGCTGGTCGCCCGCTCCATGGCATCCAAGGCCAATTGGTAATCCACGCCACGCTCGAACCGATGGGAGGCATCAGTGTGCAGACCATATTCCCGGGCCTTGCCGGCCAGGGTAATCGGATCAAAATAGGCAGACTCCAACATCAGATCACGGGTTTTCTCGCTGACACCGGAATGCTCGCCACCCATCACGCCGGCGATGGCAATGGGCTTTTCATGGTCGGCAATCACCAGGGTGTCTTGCGTCAGCTCCACTTCCTGGCCGTCGAGCAGAGTCAGCTTCTCTGCCGGCCCGGCCATTCGCACCACAATGCCGCCGCTGATCTCGTCGCGATCAAACGCATGCATGGGCTGGCCAAGCTCGAGAAGAACATAGTTGGTCACATCCACTGCGGCATCAATCGAGCGAATCCCGGAGCGACGCAGCTTTTCCTGCATCCACAACGGAGTTTCAGCCGTCAGGTTGACGTTGCGCAGAATCCGGCCCAGGTAACGGGGGCAGCCGGCCGGTGCTTCCACACGGATATCCGGTACTTCTGAGTGCACGGCTTCAACCGGCTCGATGTCAGGCCCATTGGTTGGCAGACTGTTCAGCACACCCACTTCCCGCGCCAGACCCTTGATGGACAGGCAATCGCTACGGTTGGGGGTCAGATCGACATCAATGGTGATGTCATTCAGGCCCATGAAATCCCGGAAATCCTGGCCGGTCCGGGCGGTTTCAGGGAGTTCCATCAGGCCGTCACTGGCATCTGACAGACCCAATTCAGATTCGGCACAAAGCATGCCCTGAGAGGGCTGGCCACGCAATTTGGCTTTCTTGATTTTGAAACTACCCGGCAATACCGCGCCCACCACCGCGAACGGCACTTTCAGGCCGGTGCGAACATTCGGGGCGCCGCATACAACCTGCACGGTTTCCTGACCATCGCTGACCTGGCAAACGCGCAGCTTGTCGGCGTCCGGGTGTGGCTCTACAGACTGAACCTCACCGACCACAACACCGCTGAAGTCACCAGCCACTGACTCGAAGCCGTCTACTTCCAGCCCGGCCATGGTGATCTGGTCCATCAATTCCTGGGAGCCAATGTTCGGGTTAACCCACTCGCGCAGCCACTGTTCACTGAATTTCATGGTTTATGCCTTGTCCTGATGCCGTTTGCCTGTTGATTGATTGCCGTGTTCGCGCACAAAAGCGTTTATCGGAACTGGCGCAAAAAGCGCAGATCGTTCTCGAAAAACATGCGCAGGTCGTTCACGCCGTAGCGAAGCATGGCCAGGCGCTCGACGCCCAGGCCAAAGGCAAAGCCACGATATTCCTCGGCATCAATACCGCAATGTTCAAATACTTTCGGGTGCACCATGCCGCAGCCCATCACTTCCAGCCACTTGATGCTGCCATCGGCTTCCCGGCCCCACTCGATATCCACTTCCGCCGAAGGCTCGGTAAACGGGAAGTAGGAAGGACGGAAACGCACCTTGAGATCACGCTCGAAAAACACCCGCAGGAATTCTTCAACGGTGCTCTTGAGGTCGGCGAAGCTGACATCCTTCTCCACCAGCAGGCCTTCCACCTGATGGAACATGGGGGTGTGAGTCATGTCGGAGTCGCAACGGTAAACCCGGCCCGGACAGATCATACGGAATGGCGGTTTATCGGCCTCCATGGTGCGGATCTGTACCGGAGAGGTATGAGTGCGCAATACCGTACCGGGGTTGAAATAGAAAGTGTCGTGCATGGCACGAGCCGGATGATGGCCGGGAATGTTGAGGGCCTCGAAGTTGTGGTAGTCGTCTTCGATTTCCGGCCCCTGCTCCACGCTGTAACCGGCGCGGGCAAAGATGTCTTCAATACGTTGCAAGGTGCGGGTCACAGGGTGCAAACCACCCAGATCCTGACCGCGCCCCGGAAGCGTTACGTCAATGGTTTCGGCAGCAAGCTTTGCTTCAATGGCGGCCTTTTCAAGCGCCGAACGGCGAGCATTGATGGCCTGCTCCACCTGGCCTTTGGCTTCGTTGATTTTCTGGCCGGCCGCAGGACGCTCCTCAGCAGACAGCTTGCCCAGGGTTTTCGCCTGCTGGGTAATCACGCCTTTCTTGCCGAGGTATTCCACACGAATTTGATCAAGTGCCTGCAGGCCGTCTGCGCTTTCTACCGCACTCAGCCCGTCCTGAACCAGTTGCTCCAGGTTTTCCATTGACCCTGCTCCAAACCAGAAATTGGGGTATTTAAAACAAAAATAGGGGAAGAGCGCGCCCTTCCCCTATTCAAAAGGCGCCGGCGTATGAAACCGTGCGCCTGATCGATCAGTAATCGATTGAGATCTTAAGCGATCACAGGGATGCTTTGGCCTTCTCAACAACAGCGGCAAATGCCTGCTGCTCGTTCATGGCCAGGTCGGCCAGAACCTTACGATCGATTTCAACATTCGCCTTCTTCAGGCCAGCAATCAGACGGCTGTAAGACAGGCCGTTGGCGCGGGCGCCGGCGTTAATACGGGCGATCCACAGAGCACGGAATGCGCGCTTGCGGTTACGACGGTCACGGTAGGCATACTGATGCGCCTTGATGACCGCCTGTTTGGCAACCCGGAAAACACGGCTACGGGCACCGTAGTAACCCTTGGCCTGCTTCATGATCTTTTTGTGACGACGACGTGCTACCACGCCACGCTTTACACGAGCCATACTTTAATCCTTCTTAACCAGTTAACGCTTAGTTAGCGATCATACGCTTGATGGAAGCCACATCAGACTTGGCAATCAGCTTGGTGCCACGCAGCTGACGCTTACGCTTGGGGCTCTTCTTGGTCAAGATATGACTGGTGAAGGACTGCTTGTGCTTGAAGCCAGTGGCGGTTTTCTTGAACCGCTTGGTAGCTCCGCTTTTGGTTTTCATCTTAGGCATTTTTAAAACTCCGCATTCTATTTTTTAAAAACAAATGTGCCCCTGAACGACAATTCCCCCGCCAAGGCGGGGGAACCATCATCAGATCAGGTTCACTTCTTTTTGCGGGGAGCCACAACCATGGTCATCTGGCGGCCTTCCATTTTCGGCCGCTGTTCTACCTGGGCAAGCTCGGAAACGTCCTCTTCAACCCGGTTCATGAGCTTCATACCAATTTCCTGGTGTGCCATCTCACGTCCACGGAAGCGGATTGTGACCTTGCCGCGGTCCCCATTCTCAAGGAAACGTATCAGGTTGCGTAGTTTGACCTGATAATCCCCTTCTTCAGTTCCTGGGCGGAACTTGACCTCTTTGACCTGGGTCTGCTTCTGCTTTTTCTTGGCAGCAGCCTTGGCCTTCTTTTCATCAAAGATTTTCTTGCCGTAGTCCATTATCTTGCAAACGACCGGATCGGAATCCGTAACCTGAACCAGGTCAAGAGACGCTTCTTCAGCCTGCTTAAGGGCCTCTTCCATTGAAACGACACCTACCTGATTGCCTTCGGCATCGATCAGGCGAACTTCAGTTGCGTCAATATTCGTATTGATGGGCGCTTTAGGAGTACGCCCACCCCGATTGGCTCGCTGTTTGATAATCAGATCTCCGTTTGGTTTCTACCTTTGCGTTCGACGTCTTTAGCTAAAAACTGCTCGAATTCGTCGACCGACATGGTTCCCAGATCTTCGCCTTTGCGCGTCCTTACGGCAACGGCATTATTGTCGATTTCTTTATCGCCAACAACGACCAGATAGGGAACCTTGTTAAGAGTATGCTCGCGGATTTTAAAGCCGATCTTCTCGTTTCTCAAGTCAGCATTTACCCGATAACCCGCTAAATCGAGTTTTTCTGCCAGATTCCGGCAATATTCATCCTGATTGTCAGTAATATTCAGGATAGCGACCTGGGTCGGTGCCAGCCAGGTCGGGAAGGATCCTTCGTATTCTTCAATCAGGATACCAATAAAACGCTCAAAGGATCCCAATACCGCACGATGCAGCATAACGGGCGTCTTGCGCTCGGAATTGTCGGCGACGTACTGCGCGCCCAGACGTCCCGGCATGGAAAAATCCACCTGCACAGTACCACACTGCCACACACGGCCGATACAGTCCTTCAGCGAGAACTCGATCTTGGGGCCATAGAAAGCGCCCTCACCCGGTAACAGCTCCCAATCCACACCTTCACGGTTCAGCGCCTCTTCCAGGGCAGCTTCGGCTTTGTCCCATACTTCGTCGCTACCTACCCGCTTTTCCGGGCGAGTGGAGAGCTTGTACAGGATTTCGCTGAAACCGAAATCGGCGTAGATTTCGTGCAACATGCCAATAAAGGAGGACACTTCTTCCTGGATAGCGTCTTCTTCACAGAAGATGTGGGCGTCATCCTGGGTAAAGCCGCGCACGCGCATCAGCCCGTGCAGCGCGCCGGAGGCTTCATTGCGATGGCAGGAACCGAATTCCGCCAGACGCAGGGGCAGATCCTTGTAGCTCTTCAGGCCCTGGTTGAACACCTGCACGTGGCAGGGGCAGTTCATGGGCTTGATGGCATAATCATGCTTCTCGGACTCGGTGGTGAACATGTCGTCCTTGAACTTGTCCCAGTGCCCGGATTTTTCCCAAAGAGTGCGGGACACCACCTGCGGCGTCTTGATTTCCTTGTAGCCATGCTTGTGCTGCTGGGCACGCATGTACTGTTCAATTTCCTGGTACAGCGACCAGCCATCCGGGTGCCAGAACACCATACCCGGCGCTTCTTCCTGCATATGGAACAGGCCAAGCTTCTTGCCAACCTTGCGGTGGTCACGCTTTTCAGCCTCTTCCAGGCGATGCAGATACGCCTTCAGGTCTTTCTTGTTGCCCCAGGCAGTCCCGTAAATGCGCTGTAGCTGCTCGTTGTTATGGTCACCACGCCAGAAGGCACCGGCCACTTTGGTCAGCTTGAAGGCCTTGAGCTTGCCGGTGCTGGGCACGTGCGGGCCACGGCAAAGGTCGATAAACTCGCCCTGACTGTAGAATGACAGGTCTTCATCACCCGGAATGTCCTGAATAATCTGGACCTTGTATTCCTCACCCATGTCCTCGAACAGCTTGGTGGCTTCATCCCGGGACATGATCGAACGGTGTACCGGCAAATCCTGCTTCGCCAGCTCGTTCATGCGCTTTTCAATACGCTCGAGGTCTTCGTTGGTGAAGGGACGCTCGTATTTGAAATCGTAGTAGAAGCCGTTTTCGATCACCGGCCCGATGGTTACCTGGGCGCCCGGGAACAGTTCCTGAACGGCCATGGCCATCAGGTGGGCGGTAGAGTGACGAATGATATCCACGCCTTCATCGTCCCGATCCGTGACAAGCGCCAGATCGACATCGTTTTCGATCAGGTAACTGGTGTCGACCAGCTTGCCATCCACTTTACCTGCCAAAGAGGCCTTGGCCAGACCTGCACCAATATCAGCGGCAACATCATGAACGGTAACCGGCTCGGAAAAACTGCGATGACTGCCATCCGGCAGGGTAACTACGGGCATGGATATCTCCTCGATGATTCTCAGCGGTGATCTATACCAGAGATCACTTGGTTGCCGGCCCAGCGACACAAACCGCGGGCCGAGTTGCGAGCGAGTCTAACAGAAAAAAGCCCGGCAGCAACGCCGGGCTTTTACGGACATGACGATTCGCTTACTCAGGCCGGTTGTGCCTGCATATCCTCGCGCTTTTTACGCCTGAGCTGGCCCCAGGCCAGGAACGCCAGGAGAATCAATGCAGGAATCACCATCAACTCTTTCGGCGGACGGTCTTTTTCGACCTGAACCTTGTCGATGGTCCAGCCAAAGCCAATACCGACCTGTTCGGCCATACTGCCAAAGTTCACAAAGTCCACCACCATCTGCTCGCCACTGGCAGACAGTTCCAGGCCTGCCTCTGCCAGACGCTGTTCGGGAGTCTCACCAGCTGGCAAGGGTAAACGCAGGAATTTGGACGTTTCGTCGCCATCAATCGACATTCCCGAGGCCTGAATGATAATGGGCTGGTCGGCCGGGACATCCTCAACATGCTGGTAGATTTCTGTGGCCGGGCGCTCTGCGGTGGGCGGATACACCATATCCCACCAAAAGCCGGGCCGGAACAGAGTAAAGGTAATCAGCAGCAACAGGATTGTTTCCCACCAACGGGTTCGGGTAAACCAGAAGCCCTGGGTGGCCGCCGAGAACACCAGCATGGCAATGACCGCGCTGACAATGGTCACCAAAAGATCCACCCAGCCGGTCAAGCCAATCAGCAATAACTGGGTATTGAAGATAAACATGAACGGCAGGATGGCGGTACGGATATCGTAGGTGAAGCCCTGTACACCCGTGCGTATCGGGTCGGCTCCCGAGATGGCCGCTGCCGCATAGGCGGCCAGCCCCACCGGCGGCGTGTCGTCCGCCAGGATTCCGAAGTAGAACACAAACAGGTGTACGGCAATCAGCGGAACCAGCAGGCCGTTCTCGGCACCCAAGGTCACAATTACCGGAGCCATGAGGGTGGAGACCACAATATAGTTGGCCGTGGTGGGCAGGCCCATGCCCAGAATCAGGCTGATAATCGCTGTGAAGATAAGCATCAGCAGAATGCTGCCGCCGGACATCACTTCCACAAACTGGGTCATGACCAGGCCGATGCCAGTCAGGGTAACGGTGCCGACCACAATGCCGGCCGTGGCCGTGGCCACACCGATACCGATCATGTTCCGGGCACCGGTGGCCAGCGAGTGGAACAGGTCCACAATACCGCCGGTAAACTCAGCCGGCAGCTCTCCATGCTTGCGGAAGAACGCTTTCAGGGGACGTTGGGTAATCACGATAAAGATCATGAAAGCCGTGGCCCAGAAAGCCGACAGCTGAGGAGAAAAACGCTCGACCGTGAGGCACCATACCAGCACCACCACCGGCAGCAGGAAATACAGACCCGATTTCACGGTCGGGCCGACTTCGGGAAGATCCCCCATTTCCTTGGTTGGGTCATCTTCCTCCAATGGCGGGAAGCGGGTGGCATACCACACCAGTGCCACATAAGCCACGAGCAAAAGCGGCCCCAGGATCCACATAGCGGCATCACCAAAGATGTCCTTGGTCCAGCCAATGCCGTAATAAACAGCGAACGTGAGAGCACTCAGGCCAATCAGCAGGATGACCCAGGTCAGCATCCGCTGAGCCAGTGTCGGCTTGTTCAGGCGTTCAATGCCCTGCATGTTCAGCTTGCAGGCCTCCAGGTGGACGATGTAGATCAGTGCCACGTAGGAGATCATTGCCGGCAGAATGGCGTGCTTGATCACCTCCAGGTAGGAGATACCGACATACTCCACCATCAGGAATGCCGCCGCCCCCATGATGGGCGGGGTCAGTTGCCCATTGGTGGAAGCCGCCACTTCTACGGCGCCGGCCTTGGTGGCCGGAAAGCCCACGCGCTTCATCAGCGGAATAGTAAAGGTACCCGTGGTCACCACGTTGGCAATGGAAGAGCCGGAAATCACACCACTGAGGCCGCTGGCGACCACCGCCGCTTTGGCCGGGCCGCCACGCATATGGCCGAGCATGGAGTACGCCATCTTGATGAAGTAATTACCGGCGCCGGCCCGCTCAAGCAAGGCGCCAAACAGCACGAACAGGAAGACAAAACTGGTCGAAACGCCCAGGGCCACACCAAACACACCCTCGGTACCCAGCCATTGGTGCGAGGCCAGTTTACTGAAGCTCACGCCTTTGTGAGAAATCACATCCGGCATGTAAGGGCCGGCCAGTGAGTAAGTAATGAAGACCGCCGCAACAATTGTCAGGGGCAGCCCCAGGGCACGACGGGTTGCTTCCAGCAGCAACAACAGGCCGCCGAGAGCCACAATCAGATCCTGAGTAATTGGCGCACCAGGTCTGGTCGCCAGTTGGTCGTAGAAAATAAAGATGTATGAGGCCGAAAACGCAGCCGCCAACGCCAGCACCCAGTCATAGATGGGCACTTTGGTGTCATGCCTCCCCTTTATCATGGGGAACGCCGCATAGGCGAGGAAAACGGCAAACGCCAGGTGAATGGAGCGCGCTTCCGTGGAATTAAAAATGCCGAAATTGAAAATGAACGGCAGAGGCGATGCTATCCACAGCTGAAACAGGGACCAGCACACCGGAACAATAAACAACAATACAGCCGAGGGGCCGGTCAGCGCCCTGCCTCCGGTTTCTGTCTTTAAAACCTGCTCTACCCGTGCGGCATCAATATCCGCCCCGGTACCGGAGTCTTTCTTTGCCATGGAAGGTTCCTGTGAAGGGAAATACCTGAATCAGACCAACAGAGCGGGCCTCAGCCCGCTCTGTTGAAGACTGGCTGATCAGTCGATCAGGCCGGCCTCACGATAGTACTTCTCAGCGCCCGGGTGCAGAGGTGCACTCAGGGCATCAGAAGCCATTTCTTCTTTCTCAAGGATGCCAAAGGCCGGATGCAGGCGCTTGAAGTTGTCAAAGTTCTCGAACACCGCTTTCACAACCTCATAGACCACTTTTTCCGAAACATCGGTGGAAGAAACGAAGGTGGCTGCCACACCGAATGTGGTCACGTCTTCGTCAGAACCACGATACATACCGCCCGGAATAACGGCCTTGCGATAGTACGGATTCTCTTCGATCAGAGTCTCGGTGGCTTCATTATCAACACTTACAATAACACTGTCACAGGAAGTGGTTGCTTCCTTGATGGCACCGGATGGGTGGCCAACAGTGTAGAAGAAAGCGTCGATATTGCCGTCACACAGGGCCTGGGATTGTTCGGCCGCCTTGATTTCAGCTGCCAGGGAGAATTTGTCCAGAGTCCAGCCCATCTCGTCCATCAACACTTCAGCGGTGGCACGCTGACCAGAACCCGGGTTACCGACGGATACCCGCTTACCTTCCAGGTCTTCAAAAGTCTTGATACCGGACTCTTTGCTGGCAACAACGGTGAACGGCTCCGGGTGCAGGGAGAATACCGCGCGCAGCTTCTCATTGGCGCCATCATCTTCAAACTGACTGGTGCCGTTGTAGGCGTGATACTGCCAGTCTGACTGGGCAACCGCGAGATCCAGCTCACCCTCGCGAATAGAGTTCAGGTTATACACAGAGCCACCGGTGCTCTCTACCGAGCAGCGGATACCATGCTCTTTACGGTCCATGTTGACCAGACGACAGATAGCGCCGCCCGCCGGATAATAAACGCCGGTAACACCACCGGTACCAATTGTCACGAACTGCTGCTCCTGCGCGGAAACCGAAGTCGAGGCAGCGCCCAGGCTCACGGCTGCAGCAACAGCACAAGCAGAGGCTTTAAGTTTCAGTGTCATGTGTGCTCTTCCTTTTTTTGGTCATTATCGTTGAGTGCCCACACTAGAGTCTGCGGACAAACATCCGTTTCGCTTTAAAACATAGAACACTTCAGGCCATAAATAAAGCGAGGAAGTAGCACGCTAACCAGCTGACCTGACAACAAAAAAGCCCGCGTAACGGGCTTTCGATAAAATGCCTCCCATCAGGGTCCGGCTGCCAGTGCTTTCGCCCGCATTGCCTCGGGACGCAGCAGGAAGCGCGCCAGAGCCGGCAACAGCCAGATGGCCCCCACCATGTTCCAGAGGAACATGAAGAACAGCAGGAAGCCCATATCAGCCTGGAATTTGATTGGCGAGAATATCCAGGTCACCACGCCGATACCCAGGGTTATTCCGGTAAAGATCACCGCCTTACCGGTAGAACGCAGGGTTTCATAATAGGCATCCTCAAGCGACATCCCTTCCAGCAGATACTTCTCCAGCTTGCTATAGATATAGATGCCGTAATCCACACCAATGCCCACACCAAGAGCAATTACCGGCAAGGTAGCCACCTTGATGCCAATACCGGACACCGCCATGATCGCCTCGCACAGAATGGAGGTCAGCCCCAGCGGAATGACAATGCACGCCACCGCCCGGATCGACCGGAAGGTCAAAAAGCACAGAATGCTGACCACGCTGTACACCAGCAACAGCATGATATTTTTGGCGTTGGAGATCACTTCATTCGTGGCCGCCTCGATGCCGGCGTTGCCCGCCGCCAGCAGGAACGTATGCTCGCTGTTACTGTGATTGCCGGCAAACTGCTCTACCCGGTCAACCACGGTCTGCAGAGTCTCGGCTTTGTGATCTTCCAGAAACACCAGCACCGGCGTCAGATCACAGTTGGTATTGATCAGCCCCGCCGGGGCATCCCGGATCGACGCATTGATGATGGTCTGGTTGCGGGACAGCTCGTACCACTTCCAGTTACCTTCATTCAGTGCTTTGGTCACCGCTTTCGAGACATTCGCCAGCGACGCCGAGCTCTGCACGCCGGGTGTATTCTGTAACTCCCACTGCAGCGTGTCCATGGCCCGCAATACACTGTACTGGGTGCACTGTTCTTCCGGCGTTTTCACCATCACCACCAGCACATCGGCGCTGGTGGAGTAATTATTGATGATATACGCATTGTCCTGGTTGTAGCGGGAATCCTGACGCAACTCCGGCGCCCCCTGATCCAGATCTCCCACCTTCAGATCCTGCTTGAAATACAGACCCGCACCCAGACCGATGGCGGCAATCAACAGGGAAACCGGGGCCACAGAGGGGCTGGCCAGACGGGACAGTACACGCCACTTCCGGTCCTGCTTGGCGCCATGATTCTGCACGTGACGCACCCCGCCTTTGGAGATGCCCACATACGACATGATCAGCACATGCAGAACCAGGTTGGTGATAATCACGAAGGCCACACCCAGACCGGCAGCAACCGCCAGGTCACGAATGACATCGATGTCGATAAACACCAGAGTGAGGAAGCCAAAGGCATCGGAGATCAATGCCAGCATGCCGGGAATATACAGAGCCCGGAATGCCAGCCGGGCAGCATTTTCGGCATCAAACCCTCTGGCCGCCTCAACCGCCATGGCGTTGACGATCTGCACCCCATGGCTGATACCGATAGCAAACACCAGAAAAGGAACCAGAACCGAATAAGGATCCAGCCCATAACCCAGCAGCCTCAGCGTGCCCAACTGCCAGAACACCGCAATAATGGACGTAAGAACCGGTACCAGCGTTCCGGTGATACAGCGGGAGTACCAGAACAACAACAGGGTGGTCAGCAGAACGGTGATGCCGGCAAACCAGGCAATGGAACCGATGCCCTCAATCAGGTCTCCCACCTTCTTGGCAAATCCGACGATGTGAATCTCTACATTCGGGTTCTGCGCCTGGTATTTATCCCGGATCTGCTCTTCCAGCTGACGGGAAAATTCCGCGTAATCCAGCGCTTCACCGGTGTCCGGATTCTTTTCATACAGGGGCGCGTAAACAATGGTGGACCGGAAATTGTCCGACACCAGCCGCCCCACTTCGCTGGAGCGCAGAACGTTCTGGCGCAGCTGCTCCAGGCTATCGCGGGAACCGTCGTAGTTATCCGGTATAACAGTGCCACCCTGAAAGCCCTGCTCGGTTACTTCCACCCAGCGCACGTTGGACGTCCACAGGGATTTCAGCCCGGAGCGATCAACACCACTGAGATAAAAGACTTCATCAGTAATCTGTTTGAGGGTTTCCATGTAATCGGCGGTGAAAATATCGCCTTCCTCAACAGCCACCGCGATCCGGACAAAGTTGCCCAGATTATCCAGATCGTCTCTGTGATCGATCATGTTCTCGATGTACGGATGTTCCAGCGGAATCATCCGTTCGAAACTGGCATCGGGCTGAATCTTGATCGCGTTGTAGCCCAGGAACACCGTCAATACCAGGAACGCGATCAGGATCAACGCCCGATTGTTGAAAATCAGGCGCTCCAGAAACGGTTCTGCTTTCGGTGTGGTCAGGTAATGTTCACCCCTGTCATGCATCGGGTCAGACATGCAAAAATCCTTCTACTACATTAAAGCGTTATTGCCGCCACAGGGGCGTTAGTCCAGATTCCGGCCACGGGCATCGGTGGTTTCCACACCGCCCTCACCAAACAGCAACAGATTGCTCTCAGCCAGCGGCACAACCGCCATAATGCCGTCCCGATCACTGCGGAAATGGGCCTGGAAATTCCTGCCATCGTCATTGCTGTACAACACAGCGCCGCCATTACCCACCAGCGTGACACGCCCATCTTCGGCAACGGCACCCCGATTCAGCGTTGAATTGCCTGCATTCGGCACGGTTTCCCAGCTCTGACCCAGATCACTGGAAATCAGGGTGTTACCTCGAAGACCGAACACCAGCATCTCGCCTTCTTCACCGGTACCGCTGACACCGAACAGAGAACCGGAGTAGGGGCTTTCCCGCTTTTCCCAGGTATTGCCGTTGTCTTCAGATACGTGAATCTGCCCGGACTCGCCGGCAATAACCAGAGCACCGCCGGCAATGCGTGTGATGGCGTTATAATGCAGGTTCCAGTCGTTATCGAGCTGTGGCGACCAGTCCTGCCAGCTATCTCCGCCATCGAACGTGCGGAAAATCATGCCGTAAGCACCCACCAAAAAACCGTGTTGAGCGTTCTCGAACCAGACATCCAGGAACGGGTTTACCGGGCCGACCTCCAGATCCGCCTCGGTATTCTCGAGTGCGAAGTAAAGATCATCCAGCGCCCACTCAAGATCCGGGACATCCTCCTCGGGAGCTCGCTCGATCCGCTCTTCCATATCGGCAATCTGCTGCTGCTTTGTTTCGATGATCAGCCTCCCCGCTTGCATGCCGTCAAGCTGCAACTGCCAGCTTTCACCGGCGTCGGAAGACTGCAAAACCGCGCCACTGTGACCTACGGCCCAGCCGTGCTGGTCAGTTCCGAAATCAAGCGCAGTCAGGGTGACCGAAACAGGCACGTCGGCCTGATTCCAGGAAGTGCCCTCATCGTCGGAGTAAATCACGTGACCCCGCTCACCAACGGCGACAATCCGGTCGTTGATCCGGGTGGCATCAGTCAGCAGGGACTCAGGAGCAAGGTCGGTATCGCGCGCGGGGGTTTCAAGAACATCTGAAACCGCGTACGCCATCGGAGCGGCCAATGTTATGGCAAGGCCGAAACAGGCATATCCCGGGGAATTGCACAGGAAGCTTCTAACCATTCAGATCGCCTTTATTCTGTTTATTTGGTGACGTGCCTGCCGGAATTTTTATTGGGTGTTAGCGGGCAGGATCGGAGATGGCATCCACCTTCAGATTAGCCAACCAGCGAATATTGTCTATCGACCGAAAGTGCGATTCTGGTTCCGGCCACGCCGAAGCGGGGCGTGCGTGGCCGGTATTCTGGGTTCTGGTGTCGGCCTGGCTTCAGTCTGCCAGGCTCTTGTGCACCACCTCGTAAACATCCCGGGACAAATCATCTTTGTCCCGAACGCTTTGAAGCGCCTGTTTCATTTGCTCACGGTATACCGGCGCAAACTTCCGCCAGCGGGTCAGCGGGCTGACCAGCCGCGCGGCAATCTGCGGGTTGCTGTCATCAAGCCGGCGAACCACCTCTGCCAGAAATTCATAGCCACTGCCATCCGGATTGTGGAAGGCCGGGAGATTCTGGCCGGCAAAGGCACCCACCACCGACCGCACCTTGTTCGGGTTCTTCCAGTCAAAGGCCGGATGCGCCAACAAGTGATGGATATGCGGCAACTGACCAGTCTTGTCGCTGGCCGCCTGCACCGAGAACCACATTTCGACCACTTGCGGATCGTTCCGGAACTGCTCGTAAAACGCGTCCAGCGCCTGGGTGCGTTCTTTGTCAAAGCCGGAATTCACAAGTGCACTCAGTGCGCCAAGGCGATCAGTCATGTTATCGGCTTCCCGGAACTGACGGTTCGCCAGCGCCAGTGCCTCTTCATCATTTATATACAGCAGCCACGCCAGAGCGGTGTTCGCCAGGCTGCGGCGGGCAATGGCTTCAGGCGTCAGTTCGTACGTGCCGGTCTGCTGGTTGCGCTGATAGCACGCCACCAACTCGTCCCGCAGGGAACCGGCCAGATGCCGGAGAACCCGTTCACGGGCATGGTGTATCGCCGGAACGTCGGCATCCTCAGACAGCTCCACCAGGTAAGCTTCCGACGGCAGCCGCAGCATTTTGGCCACCAACGCCTGATCCAGCGAATCATTTTCAAGCAGTGTGCGATAGGCCTGTACCAGCCGAGGCTCAATCTCCGAGTCATCTTCCTGTCCGATCAGCGATTGAATCACATCCACCGCCAGACGCTGGCCGGCATCCCAACGGTTGAATCCGTCCGGGTCGTGGCTCATCAGGAACAACAGCTGCTCTCGTGTCCAGGGATAGTGCACCCGTACCGGCGCAGAGAAACCGCGTAGCAGCGACGGTACCGGCTGCTGGTCAACACCGTGGAATTCAAACTGTTGCTCGGCCTCGGTGATTTCCAGCACCCGCTCAGTGGGGCCGTCTTTCTCTGACGCAGTCAGGTTCAGAGGCAGCGACCCGCCATTCTCGCCCAACAGGCCAACGGCAAAGGGGATATGCTGAGGTTTCTTGTTGGTCTGTCCCGGGGTATCCGGAATGGACTGGCGAATGGTCAGGCGATAAACGCCCTGCTCCGCGTCGTATTCATCTTCTACTGCCAGCACCGGCGTACCGGCCTGCTCATACCACAAACAGAACTGGGTCAGATCCCGGCCGGAGGCATCCTCCATGGCTTTGACAAAGTCATCGGTGGTCACCGCCTGGCCATCATGGCGCTCGAAATACAGATCACTGCCTTTGCGGAACAGCTCCGGGCCCAGGAGGTTGTGAATCATGCGCACCACTTCTTCACCCTTTTCATAAATGGTCAGGGTGTAGAAGTTGGTGATTTCCATATAGGACGCGGGGCGAACCGGATGCGCCATGGGGCCGGCATCTTCAGCAAACTGGGCGGTACGCAGCACAGTGGCATCTTCAATGCGCTTGACCGTGGGAGAGCCTGCATCGGCCGAGAACTGGGCATCCCGGAACACGGTAAAGCCTTCTTTCAGGCTCAACTGGAACCAGTCCCGGCAGGTTACCCGGTTGCCGGACCAGTTATGGAAATACTCATGGGCGACAATTGCCTCAATGCGCTGGAAAGCGGCATCGGTGGCGGTGTCCTGGCTGGCCAGCACGCACGAGGAGTTGAAGATGTTCAGGCCCTTGTTCTCCATGGCGCCCATGTTGAAGTCATCCACGGCGACGATCATGAAGATGTCCAGATCGTATTCCCGGCCGTAGACCTCCTCATCCCAGCGCATGGCGCGTTTGAGCGAATCCATGGCGAAGTCGCACTTCTCGGCATTGCGGGGCTCTACGTACATACGCAGATCGATCTCGCGCCCGGAACAGGTGGTAAAGCTGTCGCGCTTTTCCATCAGATCACCAGCCACCAGAGCAAACAGGTACGCCGGCTTGGGGAAAGGGTCTTCCCAGGTGACAAAGTGACGGCCGTCCGCCAGCTCGCCCTGCTCCACCGGGTTACCGTTGGACAGCAACACCGGATAGGCCTTCTTGTCGGCTTCGATACGAGTGCGGAAGCGCGCCATCACATCCGGGCGGTCCGGGTAATAGGTGATGCAGCGGAAGCCTTCGGCTTCGCACTGGGTGCAGAACATGCCGGAGGATTTATACAAACCTTCCAGGCGGGTATTGTTCTGGGGTTCAATCCAGGTGACCACCGACAGCTCGAATTGCTCCGGGACCCCCGGGACAATCAACTTGTCGCCGGAGTCTTCATAGGCCTCAGTTTCCAGCGCCTTGCCATTCAGTGCCACGGACTCCAACGTCAGGCTGTCGCCATCCAGCTCCAGTGGTTTTCCAGCCTCGGCGGACTCAGGATTACGCCGCACAGCCAGGGTGCTGCACACCCGGGCGCCGTCTTCGAACAATTCGAAACGAAGATCAATATGGTCAACCAGATACGCCGGCACCTGATATTCGCTCAGGTAAATAGTTTGTGGCTGATTGGTTCGCATTCATATTCTCCAGATAAACAAGATGGCCAGATTAAAAAGACGGCCAGATAAACAGATGACCGGGTTCAGTCGAGCACCCGGAACCGGACTTCATAGCCGGTAAATTTACGGATGTTGATCACCCCGGTATCGAGAATCAGGTACTGGCCCTTGATGCCTTCCAGCTCACCTTCGACTTCCGGGGTTTTGTCCAGGTTGTGGCTGGTCACTTTCGACGGCCACACCTGCACGGGATAACTGAGTGCCTGTGGACTTTCATCGACCACCCGCAGGCTATTTTCGCCATGCTCCTCGCGGAGACGGTCCAGATCCTCTTCGATCAGGCCCAGGATTCTCTCGCGCTCTTCGCCCAGGTTCAGCTCCGGCACGTCGCCCTTGAGCATCGCCCGCCAGTTCGTGCGGTCCGCAACATGTTGCTTGCAGGCCACTTCCGCCAGGCCGGCCAGATACCGGGTGGATACACGGAGCATGGGAATGGCATCCACGGCGCCCTGGTCAATCCAGCGAGTTGGCACCTGGGTGCCACGGGTAATGCCCACTTTCAGGCCACTGGAATTGGCCAGATACACCACGTGTTCAACCATGCAGTTGCGCTCACCCCACTCGGGCTCCCGGCAGGTGCCCAGATGAAAGTGACATTTTTCCGGACTCATAATACAGCTGTCGCAGGCCGCCAACTTACGAAAACACGGGTAACAATAGCCCTGGCTGAAACTCTTTTTGGTGGCGCGGTCACAGTTTATACAACGGATTACCCCGCCGAAGTCCAGCCGCACCCGGCGACCGATCAGATCATTCACGGGAATACGGGCGTCGCCGACCGCGAGCCGGTAGCTCACGGGGCTTTCCGGATCGGCCGGCATTTTGCGCAGCCGGCCTGTTACATCAATCGGTTCGCTCAAACCTTGACCTCGGTAAACTGATCCGAGGCGCCATTCTGCTTTTTCTTGCCCAGATCAACCGTGGGGTCGCAGGCGGTGCCGGCTTTTTCGCCACGGTCGATGAAGCCCACCCGTTCTTCTTCAGGAATGTCGTGCTTGTTTTCGTAGTAAATCACCGCCTGCAGACTGATTTCCCGTTGCTCCGGGGTCAGTTTCCGGCCATCTGGCCATTTACCCAGCTCAATGGAGCGTTTGAGATTCAGATAAACCGTCGGATCCAGCCGCTCAATCACTTCTTCGTAGGTCATTTCCTGCCTCCTGAATAAAAAATCACAAAAAACGGCAAACCCGTTTGACAAACCTAAACGATAACAATTATCATTATCTCACCAAATGACAAAGGTCGTATCATTTGGTCTCTCTCATCAGGAGCTTTACGCTCTCTTTAACAGCCTCACCTTTCGGTGGGGCTTTTTTTATTGACCAAACCTTTTATCGCCACATTCGCCCACGCAACGGCAGTACCGCCGCGCAGGCCAGACCGGCCAGGAAGCCGCCCAGATGCGCTTCGTTGGCCATTCGGCCAACGCCCATCATTTCCGGAATGGGGGTATAGCCAATGACCATCCATATCACAGCAAAGGTTACCAGAGCCGGTGGGAACTGGAACCTGGGCCGGCGCTGCTGGCTTAGCCAGCAAAACGCCAACAAGCCATAGACCACCCCCGAGAGGCCACCAAACAACGGGCCGGAAACCAGGTACTGCAAACTGTTAGAGACCACACTGGTTACCAGGAACAGGATAAACAGGCGCCCCCGGCCATCCATCCATTCAATCTGACTACCCAGAAACCACATCATCACTGAATTGAAAATAAGATGGGCCCAGCTGAAATGCAGGAAGTCTGGCGTAATCAGGCGCCATACCTGACCGCTTGTCAGCGTCGCCAGCAGGGCATCCAGACGGCCATCCAGCGTTTCAAAGGCACTCCATGAAAACTGCCGGGGATCTGCCATCATCATGGAGGCGGCCACTGAATTCTGCCCCATACTGGTCAGCCAGACGGCAACCAGAGCAATTGCAAGAATCACTGCCACGGCAGGCGCATGCCGTGGCGCCGGTTGCCACCGGCCTGACGGCGTAATCGGGGATGATTTCTGTGTTTCCAAGCTCACCTCTTCGGGTTTCAGCGTGCGACGCTGTCTTCGCTTGCCGGGTAATCCGGCCGCTCAGGTTTGTCTACATCAATCCAGACGAACTTGTCGCGTGACAGCACCTGTTCGCCGTCCATCCGGTAAGCCACCATTTTGTCGTACTTCACCGCACTGTAATCAATGCAGGCGACATTAGGCTTCAATGGCCCAGGTTCACCCTCCATCCAGTAATGCCCGACAAAAACCGGAGGCGCGTCCGGCGGATAGAACAGCAGCTGTTCACGCTCTTCATCCGTCAGACGGTGCTGGGCCACTTCCGGCGGCAGCGGGTCTGGCTGAAATACCACATCCGCGTAGGTTTCCGGATTCTCCGACCAGAATTTCGTGCGGAAAAACTCCCGCACATAACCGTCCGCGCCGGTGATCGCCATGCCCTCGGGCAACTTGAGATCGGTACCGCGCAACAAAGTGTCCATTACCTGGCCGGCAAAGGAATCCAGGGCCGCAGAAGCGTGCAGGAATTCTTCGTCGATACATCCATCGGGATGAATCTGCCGGAACTTGTCGATCAACTGCTGATCCCAGCAGGCATGCACCACCCGGAAATCCTCTTCCTCGATAAACAGAGGAATGTTGTAAAACCAGTCGAGAAATTCGTTCCACTCATGTGGATACGGATCAAACTGGTCGAGGGTTTCCTTGATCAGGCGATTGTGTCGGCTGTTGTGCTCACGCAGGAATGTTTTCCCGCTACCCGGCCGGGCACGGGTGCAATACCCCATGGCATTATATTCGTGGTTGCCCATTACAATCCGGGCCGAACCATGCTCGACCATATCCCGGACCAGGTGCAGGGCTTCACGAATATGCGGCCCACGGTCAATAATATCACCAATAAAAATGGCCTGACGGCGCGGATGCTGGTAAATGCCGTTGGTTTTTCGGTAACCCATCTGCTCCAGCAAAAGCTGCAGGGTGTGGGCACATCCGTGGATGTCGCCAATGATGTCGTAACCGCGACTCTGTTTTGAAGCTCTTGCCACCATAATCAGCTCGCTGCTATTTCGCTTGCCCAGCCCAGCTTGTCGCGACAAGTGGCATAGAAGTTGTGATTGGTCGGATGAATCAACCGAATCTTGAAGGGTTTCTTGGAAATACGAATGACGTCGCCCGGGGCGCAGGCAATGTTCGTCTGGCCATCAAAACTGATCTGCGGATAGGTCTCGTTAGTATCCGCAATCACCAGTTTGATCTCGCTTTTGCCATCCACCACGATCGGCCGGCTGCTGAGCGTATGCGGGAACATGGGCACCAGGGCAATGGCGTCCAGTTTCGGGTGCATAATCGGCCCGCCGGCGGATAAAGAATACGCTGTAGAGCCGGTTGGCGTGGACACAATCAGGCCATCCGACCGCTGGCTGTAAACAAAGTGGCCATCGATGAACAGGTCAAAACCGATCATCCGGGTCGACTTGCCCGGGTGCAGAACCACGTCGTTAAGCGCCGAACCGTAACCCAGTGGCTGACCATTGCGTTCCACGTACCCGTCGAGCAGAAAGCGTGATTCTTCGATGTAGTTACCGGCAAGCACTTCCGCCAAGCGCTCCTCCAGGTCCGACGGCGAGATGTCGGTCAGGAACCCCAGCCGGCCGCGGTTCACGCCAAGAATCGGGATTTTAGACTTGGCCAGTTCACGGGCGGCGCCCAGCAGGCTGCCATCACCACCCACCACAATCACCAGATCACAGATCTCACCCAGCAGTTTTTTGCTGGCCACCTGTAACCCGTGTCCGGGGATCATGGTTGAGGTGTTTTCTTCAATGATGACGTGATAATCGTGAGCGGTCAGATAGTGTTTGAGTTGCCGTAGCGACTCAACCACTTTGACGCTGCCCATGCGTCCGACAATGCCGATATTCCTGAACTGATCCATGAATGATCCCGTGGTGTCTGTGTGAACGAGAGTTGGCCACAGCTACTCTCTACGCCTGAGCCAATATAACAGTTTAACGAAACTCGGGCAGGTACTGAAAAGTTGCCGATCAATCAGGGCGGTGCTGGTCACAGCGGTCATCGATACCCGCGCGGAACTCCGATGGCTGGGTCACCCTCATGATAGGTTCACCGCAGGTATCTCCGTTGGCATCCACATGGTTGCACACCGGCTGCTCGTAATGGGCCAGCCATTCACGGTAGGCGGGTTCATTCATTCCGCAACGGTCGGCCGCATAGGCAACGGGGTTGTTGAAGTAGGCGTCAATATCGTCATAAGGAAGGGTGATATGGCCGACACCGGGATGGTAGGCCACCAGAAACACGGCCTGTTGGCGAAGGTGATCCAGCAATGAGTTTTCAGGGGGATCCTGGTGCTGGAGTTCCTGGCTTTCCTGCTCCAGAGCCTGGATCTTTTCATCCCGAAGCTCCAGCTCACGCTGTTTGCGCTCCAGTTGTTCACGCAACAGCACGGTTTCAGCACTGGCGTTGGCCTGCTCGTCATTACCACCTTCATCCGGTGCCAGCTTTTCCTGCATGGCCAGGTATTGCTCATTGCGCCTGGCCAGGCGGTGCTTGAGCTGTTCATTGGCTACCCGCAGCCGTTCATATTTCTGTTTAAGCTCCGAGATTTCGTTGCGAAGAGCCTGCAGTTCAAGGCGGTGCTCGCGCTGTAATTCCACCACCGATTCACGGTGAGCGCTCTGCAGGGTTTTAATACGAAGGCGCTGTTCACGCAACACCCGGGCCACGCGAATCCGGTCCTGGCTGTTACTTTCCTGATTATCCGCCGATTGACTGTCCGCGGCCTGAAGAACCGGAATATTTTCATCCTCTGGCTCCACTTTCTGAAATCGCAACGCATTGGCCTCGACGGCCTTGCGGATTGACTGGAAGTGGTTGTTGCCCGGGGTCATATCCGGGTCCCAGAGTTCCTCAGCAAACTGCGGGTCCGGACACTGGCTACGACACACCAGGCTGACAGGGCCTCCGCCTAGGTCAGGCCCCTTGGCGCCACGCTCGGCCATCGCCTCAATGGGCACATTCCAACTGCTGTCTGCCCGGCCTTCCTCATCAAACCAGATGCGGAAAAATACCAGTGAGCGTGTGGTCAGATCCGGGTTCAGGTTGACCAGAACCGCCCGCACATCCGTTTCAGCAAGGTCGCTGAGCCCGACATACCCATCAAGGAAGGCGCCAAATTCCGACAATCGCATCTGTCGGGCAACCTGGTTGCCGTCCATAAAGAAAATCGCCGAATAGCCATCAACTGCCTGGCCGGCATTAACCATTCATCTTCTCCAGAGTCCGGGAATGTCTTTTGCAAACGTCTTTTGCAGATGTGTTTTGCAACAGTCTAGCCCGACACCATCCGGAACACAGCGACAAACTGCAAACTTTTGCAATCAGATGCCCGCTGCCAGACGACAACCCTGATCAATGGCCCGCTTGGCATCCAGCTCGGCGGCCACATCCGCGCCACCGATCAGATGCACCGGCAACCCCGCCGACTCGATACCGGCCTGCAGCTCACGCAGGGGCTCCTGCCCGGCGCAGATGATAATGGTATCAACGGGCAGCAGTTTGTCTTCGCCCTGCTCCGCCCCTTTAGGCGTAATGGTCACGTGCAGCCCGTCATCGTCAATCTTCCGGTAGGTGACGCCCGGGATCATCTGCACATTGCGGTGCCTGAGCGATGTTCGATGAACCCACCCGGTGGTCTTGCCCAGGTTCTTACCCACTTTTGAAGATTTGCGCTGCAACAGGTAAACCTGCCGGGCCGGAGCCGGTATTTCCGGCTTCACGCCTTTTACACCACCCCGGTGTTCCACTGACAGATCCACCCCCCATTCTTTCATAAAGTGCCCGGTATCCAGCGCCGGCGACTTGCCCTGGTGAACAATAAACTCAGACACATCAAAACCAATACCACCGGCACCGATCACGGCCACCGTCTGCCCTACGGGCTTACGCTCCAGCAGTGCATCCAGATAACCAATCACTTTGGGGTGATCAATACCCTCGATATCCGGAGTGCGGGGCCTGACGCCAGTGGCCAGAACCACTTCCTCGAAGCCACCGGCCTTGAGTTCGTCAACCGAGACCCGGGCATTCAGCCGCACCTCAACGCCGTGTTTGTCGAGCATAACCCGGTAATAACGCAGTGTTTCATGGAACTCTTCTTTACCGGGAATGCGCTTGGCAACATTAAACTGCCCGCCGATCTCACTACCTGCGTCAAACAGGGTTACCTTGTGGCCGCGCTCTGCAGCAACGGCGGCAAAGGAAAGGCCCGCCGGCCCCGCGCCCACCACGGCAATGGCTTTCGGTTGCGCTGCTTTCTCATACGCCAGCTCAGTTTCACTGCAGGCTCGTGGATTAACCAGACAAGACGTCAACTTACCGCTGAAGGTATGGTCCAGGCAGGCCTGGTTACAGCCAATGCAGGTGTTGATTTCACTGGCCCGATCCTCTTCAGCCTTGAGAACCAGTTCGGGATCGGCGAGAAACGGACGCGCCATGGACACCATATCCGCCTGGCCACTGGCCAGAATTCTCTCCGCGACATCCGGCATGTTGATTCGATTGGTGGTCACCAGCGGGATGCTTACCTCGCCCTTCAGGCGCTCTGTTACCTCAACAAAAGCGGCACGGGGTACCGAGGTCACGATGGTGGGTATCCGCGCCTCATGCCAACCGATGCCGGTGTTGATAATCGTGGCGCCGGCTTTCTCGATTTCCTTTGCCAGTTGAACAACCTCATCCCAGGTGCTGCCGTCTTCAATCAGATCCAGCATCGACAGACGGTAAATCACAATGAAGTTTTCCCCCACCCGTTCTCGAACGCGGCGAACAATCTCCAGGGGCAGGCGAATACGGTTCTCGTAGCTACCGCCCCACCGGTCGGTGCGGTGATTGGTGTGCTTAACGATGAACTGATTGATGAGATAGCCTTCGGAACCCATGATTTCCACGCCATCGTAGCCGGCACGCTGGGCCAGGGCTGCACAGTCCACATAGTCATCGATCTGCTTCTGGATACCGGCTTCATCCAGCTCTTTGGGGGTGAACGGGTTTATCGGCGCCTGAATGGCCGACGGCGCCACCAGCTCGGGCGAGTAGGCATAGCGGCCGGCATGCAGAATCTGCATGCAGATCTTGCCATCGGCTTTATGGACCGCCTCGGTAATCACCCGGTGTTTGTCAGATTCCTCCTCGGTACTCATTTTCGCCGCATGCTGGAATACGGCGCCTTCCGTGTTCGGCCCGATGCCACCGGTTACAATGAGCCCGGCACCACCCCGGGCCCGTTCGGCATAAAATGCCGCCAGCCGTTCAAAGCCGTTTTTAACCTCTTCCAGGCCGGTGTGCATGGACCCCATCAGAGTGCGGTTACGCAGCGTGGTAAAACCAAGGTCCAGAGGTCTGAACAGGTTCGGATATCTATCGGTGCCGGGCGTGGTGGTCATCAATGCTCTCCTCATCGATTTCTGATTATGCAACCAGACTACCCCGCACTCCGGGCACCAACAATATTCTTAAACAACATTTGATTATCTTTAAACAACAGCAATAATAAGCGCATGCATAACGCCAAACCACACAGCCAGAATGCCCTGGGCGACATCAGCCTTCTTCACGTGTCCGTACTCTTACGCGCAGCACAAGCCGAGGGTGCCGACATCCACCGGTTGACCCGGCAGTTCCGGCTGAATGCCCCGGAACTGGCCTCACCAGACGCGAGAATAAGCATTCCGCGATTCATGCGACTGGGGCACGCGGCAATAACCGCCACCGGGAATCCGGCTCTAGGTCTGCGCATGGGGGCAGCAACCCGGCCGGTTGATGCCGGCATAGCCGGATTGGCGGCCGAAACAGCCGGCACGGTACAGGAGGCATTGGCAACACTGGTGCGCTATTCACTTCTGACCAGCCAGAATTCCCGGGGAGAGCCCGGCATCGACGCCGGCAACGAAACGGTTCGGTTTTACTCCATCCGGCCCTACAACCACTACAACCATTTTGTCGTCGATTCCGTACTGGCCGCCTGGACCCAGTTGGTCCGCCACATGACCGGACAATACGACGTCATTGAGAGAGTGCGCATAGAGTACCCGTCAACCGGGCATGATGACGTATTCGAAAGCTGGTTCCGGTGTCCGGTGGAGTTCGGCGCTGACGAGAATTCGGTTCGGTTCAGAAAGGATTGCTGGCTGCTGGAGCCCGCACAGGCACACCGCGGAATGCACGAAAAGCTCAAAGCCGTGTGTGAAAAGGAATTTCAACAGATTCGAAAAGGCTGGCGAGTGACCGACAGAGTCAGGCACCTGATCACACCCCTGTTACAGGGCAGAACACCAACACTGGATATATTGGCAGCGAAGCTGGGCACCACACCCTGGACTCTGCAAAGGCACCTGGTAGACGAAGGAACCGGATTCCGGCAATTGCTGGACGAGACCAGAAAACAGCTGGCGTTTGATTACCTGATGGAAACAGATCTTTCGCTGGCGGAAATCGCCTGGCTACTGGGCTTTTCCAACCCGCCGGCTTTTCACAAAGCTTTCAGGCGCTGGTATGGAACAAGTCCGGGGGAACAGAGAAAACAGGGAGTAAAAAAACAATAACAGGGGGATAAAAATGGCGGAGCGGACGGGACTCGAACCCGCGACCCCCGGCGTGACAGGCCGGTATTCTAACCAACTGAACTACCGCTCCGCGTAGTCTTACCAAGCCGTGCTGATGACTGCTCGGTGACAACGAGGGCGAATTATATAGATGCCCCCGAGTATGTCAACGCTTTTACAAAAACTTTTTCCCGGCGCCTGTTCCGGCACCTGCCACGCCACTGGATCAGCTCTCGTCCAGGGCGCAGGGCTCGCCTTCCACACCGGCCACGGCCACAGGCAGTGTGAAATAAAAACAGGCACCGCCGTCTTCCGGACGCTCGAAGGCAATATCACCGCCCTGAGCCTGAATCAGCGAGCGGCACGTGGCCAGGCCAATACCCATGCCCTCTTCTTTGGTGGTATGGAAAGGGTGAAACAGCTTCTCTTCGGCTTCTTCATCAACACCCACCCCATGATCCATGACCTGAACCCTGACACAATGCTCTCCACACCGTCGGGCACTCACTTCCACCGGTTCGGCGGAGCCCGCACTGCGGGTTGATTCAAGCGCGTTGCGGATCAGGTTCAGGGCCACCTGCTGCACCTGAATCGGATCTGCCAGCACGTCAGGCAGACCTTCTTCAAAACGCACTTCAATGCCGCCGGCGTTATTGCGCATATCCACTTCCGCAAACTGGCGGGTGTCTTCCAGCAATGTCGACACCGATACAACTTCTTTACCGGTAGCCGGCTTTTTCATGAACCGGCGAATACGCCGGATAATCTCACTGGCCCGGTGCGACTGGGCTTCAATCTTGTCCAGCGTTTGCCCCAGCAACGCCAGATCCGGCTCGTCTTTGGCCATCATTCGCTTGGAGACGCGGGCATAGTTGGTGATAGCCGTCAGCGGCTGATTCACTTCATGAGCGAAACCTGCCGCCATTTCACCCATGGTCGTCAGCCGGGAGGTGTGGGCCAACTGATCCCGCTGTTCCTGAACCAGCGCCCTGGCGTCTTCCAGCGCCTGCTCGTTTTTCAGTTCTTCGCTGATATCACGGAACACCACCACCGCACCGTGCAACTCATCGCTGTCGAGCTTCGGAGTGGCCCGGTATTCTGCCGGAAACCCGCTGCCATCAGCTCGCAGCATGCAGATATCCCGTTGATTCTCCGCAACGCCCTGCTGACAGGTTGCCATTACCGGCAGGTTCTCGGGAGCCTCGGCTTCGGTTGAAAAATGCAACTCAAAAAAACTCCGCCCAATCAGCTCTTCGGCCGGGCAGCCTGCAATCATGGCCGCAGCCGGATTGGCAAACTCGATAACGCCGTTCTCATCCAGCCCGTAAATGCCTTCGCTGATGGAGTTGAGAATACGGGTCTGATCACCCTGCAATTCCCGGTTACGGCTCTGCATTTCCCGTTCAAGACGAATCACCCGGGCATGGGTTTTCACCCTGGCAATCACTTCCTGGGATTCAAAGGGCTTGGAAATATAATCGGCGCCGCCAAGGGAGAAACCTTTAACCTTGGCTTGCAGATCATCCAGGGCGGACAGAAACACAACGGCCGAATCAGCCGTATCAGGATCGGCTTTCAGGCGCTCACACACCTCGTAGCCATCCATTTCGGGCATCATGATATCCAGCAGGATAACTTCGGGGTGGTGTCTGTGAGCGAGGTCCAGCGCTTTTTCGCCCTCATTGGCAATCAACAGCCGGTAGCCTTTGTCTTTCAAAGTCTCGTAGAGGACTTTCAGGTTCTGCGGGTTGTCATCCACCAGCAGTACCGTCACCTCCGGGTTTTCGCTGACAAGATCAGTCATAGAAACAGAGCCGGTTGAAAACGTGGCGGTATAATGACGATACCAAGCCGGCTAGTCGATAAGTTCCTTTACTGACAGGACCATACGCACCAAATGTGCCAGCGAATGAGTGCCCATTTTGTGCATGACGCGGGAACGGTGAATCTCCACGGTGCGCTGACTGATCTCCAGCTCAATGGCAATCACCTTATTGGCCTGGCCGGCAATCATCCGGTCCATGATTTCCCGCTCACGGGGGGTCAGGCTTTTTATCCGGCGGATGATTTCCTGCTTCTCATCCAGAGATTTCCGCTGATCGCGATCCTGTTCCAGGGCAGCTTCGATTTTTTCCAGCAATGCCTCCTCGCGGTAAGGTTTCTGGATAAAATCCACTGCGCCTTCCTTCATGGCATCTACTGCCATGGGCACATCACCATGACCGGTCACAAAAATAATCGGCAGGATCGAGTGCTTCTCGTTCAGCTTCTTCTGCAATTCCATGCCATCCATACCCGGCATACGGATATCCAGCACAATGCAGCCGGCCATCTTGTCAGAGTAATCCTTGAGAAAGGCGTTGGCGCTTTCGTAGGTCTGAACCGGCTTGCCATCAGATTTAAGCAACAACTCCAGTGAATCACGGACGGCTTCGTCGTCCTCTACCACATACACAGTCTGCTGGATATCAGTCATGGATCGGTACTCTCCTATCCGTTTGTTATTGGCCTGTCCGCTTTGTTATTGGGCCGGTCAGTGGATGGACGGATCTTTATGCTCATCCCGGGCATGTTCCTGCCGCTCGTGTTCACGCATTGTTTCAAGGCGTTGCTGAATGATGCCAAAAACGCTCTGCCGGGGATACTTGCCCTTGGCGTCTGCCTTGCCTGCCGGTTTGCCCAACAACAGTGTAATCGCCTCTTCCACTCTGGCAACCGGGTAAACGGCAAACCTGTCGCCACGACATGCTTTGACCACTTCGCCATCAAGCATCAGGTTTTGCACGTTGGTCTCAGGGATAACAACACCCTGAGTACCACTCAGACCACCTTTAAGTTCGCAGGTTGCATAGAAACCCTCAACTTTTTCGTTTACGCCACCAATGGGCTGAACCTGCCCGAACTGGTTGACCGACCCGGTTATCGCCAGATCCTGGCGCACAGGCAGACCGGACAAAGACGAAATCAGCGCCACCAACTCAGCCAGCGAAGCACTGTCGCCGTCCACTTCGCCATAATTCTGCTCAAAGGTGAGACTGGCGGACAAATGCATCGGGTCGTTCACGGCAAAATGCGATGCCAGCCAGGACGTCAGAATCATCACGCCTTTGGAGTGAAGATTACCACCCAGTTTCACGTCGCGCTCAATATCAATAACCCCGCCATCGCCATAATAGCAGGTCGCCGTAACCCGGTTAGACAAGCCGAACTCGAAGCCACCGGTCGACAACACAGACAATGCATTCACCTGCCCCACACAGGTACCTGTGGTTGTCACCAGCGTGGAGCCATCGCGGATCGAATCGTAGAACTGGTCACGGATACGGCTGCTGCGGTACTTGGCGCTTTCAAGGGCCCGCTCCACGTGTACGTCAGTAATCAGTCTGGCTCCGGCCTGTCGCGCCCAGAAGTCGGACTCCCGCAACAGGTTGGCGATATCGGCCGCATGCAGGGAAAGCCGATCCTGATGCTCAGACATACGCGCGCTGTGCTCGATAATCCGGGCAACCGCCTTGTTGTTGCAGTGCAACAGGCCCTTTTCCACCACCAGACTGGCGATAAACTTGGCATACAGCAGCTGACTGTCATCGCTGCGGTACATTTCGTTCTCGAAATCTGCGGTTACCCGGAACAGTTCGGCAAACTCGGGGTCGTACTCCTGCAGCAGCATCCAGGTTTCCCGGTCACCGAACAGAACGATTTTTACATCCAGAGGGACAGCTTCTGGCTCGATGGAAATGGTGCCAGACAGGGTCAGTTCACGCTCCAGAGAGTTGATCTGTATAGACCGTGACCGCAACGCCCGCTTGAGGCCATCCCAGACAAATGGCTGCTCCAGTACCTTGATGGCGTCCATCAACAGATACCCGCCATTGGCCTTGTGCAGGCTGCCGGGGCGGATCAGGGAGAAATCGGTAAACACCGTGCCCTTGTAGGTCACGTTTTCAACGTACCCGAACAGATTGTGATAGGTGGGGTTGTCTTCCACCACCACCGGCACCTCGTTGGTTTTCTGGTGCACAACCACGTTGACCAGATAGCGCCGGGGCATTTTCTTGTCGAGAGAGGCGTAGGCAATGGCCGCCTGCTCGTCATCGTCGTCGAGGAAAATATCCAGGTTTTCAGCCAGGTCGCCTCGAATGGCCTCCAGATGCGCCACGACATCCGGCAGGTCTTTGTACTTTTCCGCCAGCTCGTCGATCTGATGACCGGAAATAGCTTCAAGCGTTTCCTGGTTCAAGGCCTGCTGTTTTTCTGCGTACTCCTGCTCCCAGTCCGCCAGCTTGCGCACCACCTGACGAAGCTTTTTCTCAAGCTTGTTGATAACCTCTTCAAACTTCTCCCGCTCCTGATCAGTCAACTCCTGAAAGCTTTCTGCGGTGTGCGGTTCTTCGCCGTTCATGGCCACCAGTCGGTAGCCACCCGGGGTCGTCACTGTCAGGCGAACTTTCTTACGCTTGGCCTGTTCGGCCACTTTTTCCAGTTCGTCTTCCTGCTTTTTGGCATACTCTTCTTTGAGGTTCTCGGCACGCTCCAGAAAGTTATCGCCCTCAAAGGTCTGGGGAATCATTTTCACCAGTCGGGACATCAATTTTTCCATGTCCTGCTTGAGCTCGGTCCCCATACCTGACGGAAGCTTCAACAACCCGGGATTGCGGGGCTCTTCAAAGTTGGCGACATAACACCAGTCATGGCTCTGCTGGTCTGCGTCGACATGATGCTCAAGATAACGGAGCATCATGGTGCGTTTGCCCAATCCGTTGCGGCCCACCGCGTAAACGTTATAGCCGCCATGGGGCATCGCCAGGGCAAAACGTACCGCTTCCTGAGCCCGGTTCTGGCCAACAATTTCAGCCAGGGGCTCGAGCTGTCGGGTGGTTTTAAAGGGCAGATCTTTGAGAACGCAGGCTTTGTACAACTGGTGCAGTGACAGTGACTTCAAGTTCGATTCCCGTCGAGGTCGGTTATAAATAACAATGGTTTGGCCATTGTAGTGTCTGAATGGCGGGCTGTCGCGGTTTTATCAGATTGCCTTCAATCAAACCCCATCACCCTCAAATCACTCTTAAATCACCCCGGCATCAAGGCTTGCGGCCATATACAGCCCGAGTTCTTCGCATTGCTGTTCGAAGGCATTCTGATACTCGCCCCGACAGATGAGCGGCTCCTGAACGAGCTTCCAGCGCAGGCCGGTAGAGATGCTTTCAATAGCGCGGTGGGTTCCGGTGCCATCATGGCCGGCACGGATATAAAAGGCGAAAGGCAGGCCCTGGGTTTGTTCCAGGCAGGGGTAGTAACAGCGGTCGAAGAAGTCTTTGGTGAGGCCGGCCATGTAGCCAAGGTTTTCCGTGGTCCCGAGGATGAGGGCATCACAATGGAGTACGTCTTCGGGAGTTGTCTCCAGCGGCGGTTTCACCACCACTTCTACGGAATCGATATCGGGGTGGCTGACGCCTTCGAGAATGGCATCCCGGAGTTTTCTGGTGTTCGGAGATGGGGCATGGGAAACAACCAGAAGCTTTTTCGTAGCCATAACACTCATGCCCCCCTAATTACATCTGGGCCTAACCCTGGCCCCGGCACTGACCACCTGGCAGCAAACCAGGCTGGCCGTCGGCGATTGTCCAAAAACGGCTATTAAATCAGCTCGCCGTTAGCTTCGGCCGATGCTTCCTCTTCTTTTTCTTTCTTGGCCGGCTTCGGCATCAGTTTCTCGCGGATATTGGTTTCAATCTCGTTGGCAATTTCCGGATGTTCTTCCAGGAATTTAGCAGCGTTTGCCTTACCCTGGCCAATCTTGTCGCCCTTGTAGGCGTACCACGCGCCGGCTTTGTCCACGAAGCCTTCTTTCACGCCCATATCCAGAACTTCGGCCATGTGGTAAATGCCCTTGCCGTACATGATCTGGAACTCGGCCTGCTTGAACGGCGGGGAAACCTTGTTCTTCACCACTTTCACACGGGTTTCGTTACCGGTCACTTCGTCGCCGTCTTTCACAGCGCCAATGCGGCGGATGTCCAGACGAACCGAGGAGTAGAATTTCAGCGCATTACCGCCGGTGGTGGTTTCGGGGCTACCGAACATCACACCGATTTTCATGCGGATCTGGTTGATGAAGACCAACAGGCAGTTGGCGTGCTTGACGTTACCGGTCAGCTTGCGCAATGCCTGGGACATCAAGCGGGCTTGCAGGCCTACGTGGCTGTCGCCCATTCCACCTTCAATTTCCGCTTTCGGCGTCAGCGCGGCTACCGAGTCCACAATGATGACGTCTACCGCGTTGGAGCGAACCAGCATATCGCAGATTTCCAGCGCCTGTTCACCGGTATCCGGCTGGGACACCAGCAGCTCGTCTACGTCCACCCCGAGCTTTTCTGCGTAAACCGGGTCAAGAGCATGTTCCGCATCCACAAAAGCACAGGTTTTACCCGCTTTTTGGGCCTCGGCGATCACCTGCAGGGTCAACGTGGTTTTACCGGAGCTTTCCGGACCGTAAATCTCACAGATACGCCCGAATGGCAGGCCGCCAATACCCAACGCAACGTCCAGACCAAGCGAGCCGGTAGATACTGCCGGAATTGCTTCACGGGGCTGGTCGCCCATTTTCATGACGGCGCCTTTGCCAAACTGGCGTTCAATCTGGCTCAGTGCGGCGCTGAGTGCTTTCTTGCGGTTGTCTTCCATCGTCCAAACCCTCATTAACTGGCTGCTGGTACATCCGGTTGCCAACAGCGTAACTCGACGAAGCGCCGGAGATATCCAGCACTTTTCCTGTATATTTGAACAGTATTAAAACATAAGCTCTAACAGAGACCAACCCCTGCCGGAATGAAAAAACTCACAGGTTCTCAAGAAACCCGGTAACTCCTTGCAGAGCATACAAAACTGCCTGTCGGCGAACCTCGTCCCGGTCGCCATCGAAGTGTTGAAGACTGGTTTCAATTCGGCCCGGGCCAGAGCCCCATGCGAACCAGACGGTGCCTACCGGCTTTTCATCACTGCCACCACCCGGCCCGGCAACACCGCTGATAGCCACGGCTACATCCACACCGGTGACGCGTACCGCACCGCTGACCATTTGCCGGACAACGAGTTCGCTGACAGCGCCCTGCTCGTCCAGCACACCCGGGTTAACACCCAGTATCATCTGTTTCGCTTCATTACTGTAGGTAACCAGGCCCGCCATCACATACGCAGAACATCCGGCCCTGTCGGTAAGCACCTTGGCGACCCAGCCGCCGGTGCAGCTTTCTGCGGTGGCGATGGTAAGCTCGTGTTGTTGCAACAAGTCGCCCAGAGTTGCTCCGGCTTGCTGTAACTGTTCGTCTGTTATCGGCATGGTCGCTCCATTGATCCGTTATCCAATTGGCCGTTTCATCGTAGCCGGTATTTTCTTACAATTCCGCCTTTCACCCAAAGGCGCCACCAAGCGGATCCTTCCATGCCAGCACCCCAAACCGAACAGCCCAAGCACACCCCCATGATGCATAGGTGCGTTAACATTGTTTTATATGGACTTTCTATAACGATTGTGAAATAGCTACACATAAAGTTATACTTTACCTTGAGATTGCGATGGACGTACATGGATCAAGCTGGCGCTAACCCAGGCAGATACGCGCTGCTAATCGAGGGTTCACCGGCGCATTCAACCTTAAACCGATCCGGTTTGCAGATACCCTGCTCTAACACTCAGCCCAACAAGAGTTTTACCCAGCGCTCTGATGTGCACGGGCTGGCCTACAACAGAGCCGAGTTCTTCGAAGATCGCGGAGAAATGATGCAACAGCGGGCTAACACCTCGACGAGCTCAGAAATCAAGCTTGATCAATCCCACTTCCGGATTTTAGCCGATCCATATAGCGCTTCTGAACTTCATATTCCCCTTCATAGGTGAGAGAAACAGACCCATACGGGAGAACGCTCGCACTCACTTCTAACTCACACATTCTTCGGAGTGCTGCCTTAAACTGGTCATCCAGATTCGAGGCTTTGGCTTTCCAATGCGCCAGGTCAGATTTTAACTTCTCGTTCTCCTTTCCCAATGAGGACTCTTTGGCGCGCTTTTCCGCAGCCTGAACCTTGGCCTCCGATCGCTTGGCAAGCATCTCTTTTTCAGCTTTAAGCTTACTGGCGCAATCCTTTCGAAGCACATCCATCTCTTCAATGAGAGACTCAAGCATTCCGATTTTCGTATTTTCCTCGCCTGCAAGCTCAGTAAGCTTTTTATTGGCGGACCTGGATAGATTAAAAGTCACAGGCTTTTTTTTGGGGTCTCGGCGTCGCCCTCGAGAAGCGTGAGCTTTCTTCATTTTATCCAGCACGCCAGCGTACTTTTTTTCATTCTCTGCGATGTCTGGCAGCAAAAACTCTATGAAGGATGCATTTCTATCCCTGACTGGAACACGGGGATAGATATTACGGCTGGTCAAGTAATTTATAGCCCATTCGACTTCATCTTCATTCTTGAGATTCAGCCACCCAAAATACTCTTTCTTCCAATTTCTCATCGCTTACACCTACACCTCAGCAAGTATCTTCCCGAGCACGACACATAATTACTCACCCGTCTAAGCTTCTCACCTTAGACACTTTACTTAGATTTGTCACTTAGCCAAACTACTTAGACTGTCTACTTAGTGTTTTTATGCGTAGAATACTGGTATATTTTCCCGAATTTACCTACTGGTAATACTTAGCCCGAATGTTTCATAAACCACCCTCTCGCTCTCAGAGCCTGGCATTGTCTGACTATTTTTTAGCCTAATGACTCGACCATGGCTGGAAAATGGGACGTGCATAGACGTGCATAGACGTG